>ENA-ORXR01000561-ORXR01000561.1-marine-metagenome-genome-assembly--contig:-NODE-561-length-49038-cov-5.457282_pt1 | contig 49038 bp, 35 predicted proteins | sample MGYA00237866_ERZ511479 | MGnify/ENA metagenome assembly ERZ511479
TATATTCTACAACAAAAAAAACCCTCACAAATCAAAAGATTTGCAAGGGTTTAGCTGTAGCAGCCCCTAGGGGAGTCCCTGCCCGACTGTCGTCAGTCAGGCGGGGAACCCCCTCTTTCCAGGATGCAAACCTTTAGTCTGAGATGAACCCCTCTTTTCTTAACCACATTTTACCAGCAGCACTTTTAAGATATTTCTCTCTCACTCGCGCTGATTTCCAATCCATAGCTTCTTCAAAATAAACGAGCTTCCATGGTCGATGACCTTTAGTAAATTTAGATTTCCCTCGATTATGTTCCTTAGGAATGAGGTATAAATAAATTGGTTTTCCTGGGTTAGATATTTTTATTGCTGATGAGGCAAAAAACACAGGCGATGCAGCGCATCGGCGAGGCTTTTTAACGAAATCAGCGGTAAAAAGATCAATCCAGGAATGTAAAGTTATTTATAACTCATTCCTTAAGTCGATTGTCTACATTGACCGTAATACCAACATAATAAATGCTGGTTTTTTCAGAATTTAAAACATAAACAAATTTCATCAAAATGAATTTAAATTTTTATATTCTACAACAAAAAAAACCCTCACAAATCAAAAGATTTGCAAGGGTTTAGCTGTAGCAGCCCCTAGGGGAGTCGAACCCCTCTTTCCAGGATGAAAACCTGGCGTCCTAACCGATAGACGAAGGGGCCATCTAACCTGATTTTTAATTAAAAGCCAGGTTAAACGTCTTCGTGTTGCGTCGGTCGGATCATTTTTTAAGTGACAAATTGTCAAGGTGCCTTTCTTCTAAAGCGATGCAAATATATCATTCCTTTACCTTATTGTCAACGGAAAAATCATATTTTTTGGTATTTTTTTTATCTTCATAAGAGATCATCTTTTTGCTGGTCTGATAAACCTGATGGAACCGCTTTTAAAAGTGCTTTTTACAGAACTAAAAAGAGTACTTTGTCGAATTATTTCTCATCGATAATACGCGAATCTGAAAAAAATTATTAACAAATGTATCTATCGGTGTATTCTCCGTTTTATTATTAAATTTGTTCCCATAGCGTTCTCCGGAGCGTTTTAGAAACGCCATAAAATCGAATTATGACCGCCAGCTCAGAATCGGCTAAAAATAATATTCAAAAAATTGTCATCGGTGCCGTCGGCTTTTTTATCATCATTTTCCTCTATGCCAACGAATTTTCCTGGTATGCCAATACATTTGATCGCAATCGAATGATCGTGATGGGCCTGGTGCTGGGGATGATTGCTGGTGCGGTAGTCGGTCGTAGATTTCAGCAGGAGGATCAGGAAATTATCGAAACATTTCAGATTTACATCGGATCAATCGTCGTTGGTGCGGTTTTGATGCCGTTATTTTTTAGCCTCTCCAATCGAATCTTGTCCTTTAGTGGGGTTCACGATGAGTCAGTCGAATTTGTCAAAAGCGAAGGTTTTAACGAAAGTAGGTTTGGTCGAATCCCACAGGAAAATCCCGATGGTTATTACGCCTTTGTTATTCGCAAGGGAGCCGTACTCCGATTAACCACAAAAAAACCAATTTATCAGAAAGCCCACAAAGGAGACAAAGTTTCCTTGCCGATAAGGAAAGGAATTTGGGGTTTCGAAATCGCCTATCCACATCTATTACATGAATAAATCACTACGAGCTTTTAACACTTTTGGTATAGAGGCCAGTGCTGAAAAAGTAATCGTTATATCTACGGTTACTCAGTTACGTAAAGTACTGGAAAAAATTTATGAACCATTTTTTATTTTAGGAGGAGGTTCCAATATTTTATTATTGAATGATTTAAAAGGTGTCGTACTAAAAATGGGTATCCCGGAAATGAAAATTGAACGGAACTTTAAACACACCGTTTATCTTTCGGCCGGAGCAGGCGTCAATTGGCACCAACTGGTCTTATTTGCGGTGAAAAATGATTTAGGTGGTTTAGAAAATTTATCTTTAATTCCAGGCACTGTCGGTGCTTCTCCGATACAGAATATTGGGGCTTACGGAGTAGAAATAAAAGATGTCTTTCATCGGCTGGAGGCCGTAGAAATAGCGACGGGGAAATTGAAAATATTCCGAAAAAAAGAAATGGAATTTGGTTATCGGAACAGTATTTTTAAAAATAAATTAAAAGGAAAATATATTATTACCAGGGTTTGGTTCAAACTCCACAAACCACCACATCAACTCCAGCTTTCTTACGGCGCTTTAAAAACGGTGCTAAGTTCTTCCGGTATTTCAAAACCAAATATTCGGGATGTCAGTAATGCTGTGATTAAGATTCGTTCCGAAAAGTTGCCTGATCCACGGGAAATTGGCAATGCCGGAAGCTTTTTTAAAAATCCGGTCATCGAAATGAAATTGTTTTCCAGGTTACGCGACCAATACCCAAACCTTCCCAATTATCCACAACCAGATGGTACGGTCAAACTGCCTGCCGCTTGGCTTATTGAGCACTGTGGCTGGAAAGGAAAGCGGGTAGGGAACACGGGAACCCACGTCCGGCAAGCGCTCGTCCTGGTTAATTATGGAAATGCCAGGGGCGTAGAAATCCATCAGCTGGCCCTCAATATTCAGGAATCTGTGCGTCAAAAGTTCAAAATTAGTTTAGAAATGGAAGTTAATATCTGGCATTAATCCCTAAAATCTTGGTAGCTTGCAACTTTTATTATCAAAAATTAAAATTTACATGAAAAAATTAATCCTCAGTGGAGGCTTATGTGTGAGTTTATTGCTAATTTTCTCTGCCTGCGGTGGAGACGGAGCCGGTTCTGGTTCTGGTAACGCAAAGCTCGCCACGGCAAAAGACAGTATCTCCTACGCAATCGGTAACTACCTTTCCCAAAACATGAAAATGCAGGGAATGACATTGAACGCAGATATGCTACAAAAAGGTTTTGAAGACCAAACAAAAGGCGAAGGTCTTACCAACGATGAATCTCGAAAACTAATTGATAAGTTTCAGATGGAAATGATGATGAAGCAAAGAGATCCTGCTTCAAAAGACAAGCCTTTCAGCTTTAATGTTGACAGTGTATCTCTGGCAATTGGACAAGACTTTTCCTTCCAGATGCAAACCATGGGTATGGAATTAGACGGTTCACAATTTGGGGCAGGTAGCCGCGACTTTAATACAGGAAATGCTGCGATGGATAGTTTAACGATCGCTGGTCAGGTAGAAAAATTTACAACGACTATGCAGGGTAAATCGCTTGAAAAAGCAGCGATTGAAGGCAAAGCTAACCTTGCTGCTGGTGCCGCTTTTCTTGCTGAGAATGGCAAATCTGATGGCATCAAAACTACTGCTTCCGGTTTGCAATATAAGGTACTCACAAGCGGTAGTGGCAACAAGCCGGCAGCAACGGATAAGGTAGAAGTACACTACGAAGGTAAGTTGCTCGATGGGACTGTTTTTGACAGCTCTATTAAGCGGGGCGAACCGGTTACTTTTGGTTTGAATCAGGTGATTCCAGGTTGGACCGAAGGTGTTCAATTAATGGCAAAAGGTGCAAAATACCGCTTCTGGATTCCAGGCGATTTAGCTTACGGCGAAAGAGGTTCTCCACCAAATATTGGACCCAATGCTACCTTGGTTTTTGATGTGGAATTGATCGATATCAAATAAGGTCAATGTAAGGAATGAGGAACGGTTCAAAAATAACTTTACCCTTTTGGCTGCTTAATTTACTCCTACTCTTCCCCGGCTGACCGATTGTCAGGTCGGGCAGGGTTGGTGAAAAACTCATTATGCTACGGCATAAATCGTATTTCTCCGCCTCGATTAGAACCAAATTAACCGACCCAAACCTTTATAACTTGTTTTTTAATTGATCCTTAAATTGATTTAATAACTGCCCGTTATAAACTCAACCTAAATGTACAAATCAACTTTTGTAAATCTACTAATTCATCTTGGACTTTATTTGATGACACTAGGGGCTTACGCCCAACCCGATACCGAAAATATCCTCTTCGAACAAAACTTCGCGGAACCTGGCTTTCCATCGGGATGGACGACGAATGATTTATCCGGCCAGGATGTTATCTGGTCCTGGTGTGCCGATCCGACGACTGGACCAATAAACGGTTGTCCCAAAATCTGGACTGGAGGAACCAACAATCAACTTCCTTTTGCAGCGACTACTGCTGAAAATGGTTTTTTAACTTTAAATTCCGACGCGTATCCGGGGATTAACCAACCGCACATCAGCCAACTAACTTCTCCCGCTTTTGATCTTAGTACACAGGATACCGTTTGGATTAAATTTGAAACACATCTGGGGGTTTTTAATTTGACACCAAACAGCAACGCCATTTTACGGGTAAGTAATAATGGTGGAACTTCCTGGGAAATTTTTAATTGCTTTCCGGAGTTTCCGCTAGCCGTAGGTACGGTAGACAATCGCTGGTCGGCCAATCCAAAAACGATTTATTTTGACGTATCAGCGGTTGCCGCTTTTCAGTCTTCCGTTATTTTTCAGTGGCAATGGAAAGGTCGGGAAGAATATCACTGGAGTATTGACGATGTTCAGGTGAGTGGTAGTGATCCACGGCCTGAGACGGATTTGGTTTTAAGAAAAAAAACATTTCTAATTCCCGAAAATGCGATTATCCCAAATTTTGAAATCGCTCCAGTTACGTTCGGTGCAAAAATAGCCAATCAGGGAAGTCAACCTCAATTAGAGACTAAGTTAGCGATTGCTATTTTTAATAACAATGAATTTATTTATTCAGACACTATAGTTAACGAAACAATCAACGTGGACGAAGAAAGCGATTTGCTCTTGTTTGAAAATACCTTTACACCTCCCAATACTTCTGCCGTCTATCAGGGTATCTATACCATCTTGCCAGATAGTCCCGATGCTACGCCAGAAAATAACCAGCAAAATTTTTCTTTTGAAATATCAGAAAACACCATTGCCAAAGAACGGCAGATAACGCCCCGACGCAGTACTGCTCCACTCGACAGCGAATGGATGCCATCCGAACCGCACAGCTGGACCTGGGGGAATTATTTTTTCGTCCATAATGGTCAGGACAAATTAGCAGCTGCTGCTACTTTTAGTATTGCCAACGCGGAAGTACTGGGAGGAAAAAGCGTTAGCCTGACTTTATTTGAATGGACAGATTTAGATAATAGTAAAACGGCTGAACCTTCCGAACGTAACCTTATCGCGTTTGGTCAATATGATATTACCGGATCAGAGCCAGGCGACGGATTTATTACCGTACCCCTGGTAGCTTTTCCCGGAACGGCTGCTTTACAAAATAATCAAGGCTACTTACTAATGCTGGAATACTTTGCGGAAGATGAGACGGACCTTTTTATCAATTATAGTGATGAACAAGATTATGAAACCACACTAAACCATCAGGAATCACTGGGTACCAATCGCTATGCATCGATGTTGGGTATTGGTAATCCACTCGGTGAAGTTACGTATTCAAGCCTGGCTTTTGGCTTTGATCGAATTCCGATGGTGCGTTTGGAAATGGATGATATAGTTGGGGTAGAACAGGTATTGCCAGCAGCTTTCCAGATAGAGATTTCGCCTAATCCAACAGCGGGAGATATTCAAATTCAATTCGATTTTCCGGAGACCACACCAACGGTTTTGCTTAATCTATATAACCAGTCAGGAAAATTGTTAAGGACTAAAAGTATGACTACGGTTCAAAACGAACGTGGTATAGTCGCTGGTAATAATTTAGCTGCGGGTATTTATTTTTTAGAAATTATAACAGAGCTCGGAAGACGGACAATGCGGGTGGTGAAGGTGCGGTAGGTCGTTTGAAGTGTTGAGGTGTTTTGGTATTTTGGTATTTTGGTATTTTGGTATTTTGGTATTTTGATCAACGTAGGTACAAGGCATTGCCTTGTACCTACGTTGATCTGTGGATATCGACTTTTTATATTTAGAATAGGGGCTGTACAATTAAGTAAGTCATTTGGCATCCGGCGTCTTTTATCTCTAAAGGAAAGTTTTCAGAAATTTAGTTTCGTTTCTTATCCTCTAAAATAATAGATGAAGCCTAGTTGGAAAAAACTTCTGGGTAATATTGCATCGTCGTAGTAACTCGCAATATCGTCAAGACGATTATTTTCAAGATTTAATTGCTTACTGTACGCCAATTCGATGGCCATACAATTATTAAAGTGGTAACCGACACCAAGATTTAGACGAAAATCATTGGAACGTTCCGAAAAAGAGTTTTTGTCAAGACTATTATCTGCAAAAAATTCACCAGTACCTACTGAAGGTTCAAGCGAAGATGCATCTTTTAATTTATTTAACCGATACGCCCAACTCATACCTAGCGCCAAGCGCAGCTTTCCCGTTGGTCGATAAAGCAAAGACAAAGGAACGGTCACTTGATAATCAGGCGCGTCCGCGTTTATATTATTTACTATTTCTTGCTGATCAAGACTAGCAAGAAAAGAATCCGGATCGCTGGTAATTGCATTTCGATAGTCATCTAAAAGCGCTGAATTTTCTTCATTTTTACTTAAAAAAGCCAGTTGCGTACCACGAAAACCCAAGCCCGTTTCGATGGCCCATTTTGAACCTAGCTTCCTTTGTATTTTCATTCCTGCCTCCAGTCCATTACCCGTTTTACCAGCGACGATAACGCCAGCATAAATACCAGTTTGCCATTTCTTGTTTTTGGGAAGATCAATGTCATCTCCAATTAAAAAATCAGCAGTTGCTGTTGGTAATGTAGTCAATCCTAACACTGGCAATCCAGGTACGGGCGTAGAATTTTTTGCAATGGCAGGATCAGCGATCGAAAGAGCTATTACTGCATCCGTAGCTATTTTCTCTTCTCCAGGTAATTTTATTACAGAACTTGATGCCAGTTTAACAGGCTGGCTTACAATACTTTGAGATAATTTTTTTTGAGTAAAAGAAGATACTGATTGAATGTTATTATTTATACTGGACTTTACTTCTTTTATAGTTGCGGCAGCTATCCGCTTTTCAGAAACTGTAGAATTAGCCGTTTCTTTAATTATAGCGCTAGATGATAACGTTATACTTTTTTCATTTTGAATTTCAGTGTTATGAATATCGTTTTTACTGGCAGGAATATTTGAGGTAGCAATATCTGTTTGACTGGTTTTATGCTCAAGGGTCCGATTAGATGCCATTGGAGCAGACTGATGTTTTTGCAGTCCCCATGTTGCGACAATACCGCCTACAAATCCCATGACAAGAATGGCGGCAATAGAAAGCCAACCAATACGTCGTTCTTTCATTTCAACGGGCATTTCCTGATCCAGGATTTCCGCCATATTTTTCCAGGCAGCATCCATAAATTGGGGATCGATTGTTTTATTTTTTCTTTGTTTACCCAACATGACTTCGGTAGTTATTACTTTTTTTTAATAGCGTTTTAAGTTTTTCCCGGGCGGCATTCAAATGCCACTTGGAAGTTCCTACGCTGATATTTTCTCGTTCGCCTATTTCTGCGTGTGATAATCCTTCGATGGCGTACAGGCGAAAAACATTTTGGGTAGCAGGGGGTAATAAATCCACCATTTTCATAATGTCCTCCGCATACATACTGCTCAAAGGTTCTTCCCGCACTTGCGCGTCCCGATCTTCAAAAACCAAAAATTGCAAATACCGGGAATTTTTTCTGTAATAATCAGATAAACAGTGGTAGACAACTCTTCTGATCCACCCTTCCAAAGAACCACTGAACGTAAAAGTATCCAGCTTTTTAAATACTTTCAGAAACCCTATGTTGACAATCTCCATCGCGGTTTCCCGGTCGGAGGTATACCGCATACACATACCGATCATGGTCTGAAAATGTTGTTTGTACAACATTTCCTGACATCGCCGATCATTGCGCATGCAACCCTCGACGAGTTCCTTTTCAGTATAGGTTTTTCTTCCAAACATGTGTAACCGTCTTTGCCTGCTTTTGTCAAAGTCTTTAAAATAGAAGTTTTTTTAAGAAATGAATATTTTACCATTCCTCCTTAAGAATATAGGTGTTTTAGCTTTAGGAATGTTGACAAAATAAATGACGATTCTATACTTCCTCTTTTTCCGCCACTCTGCATTTATTTAATCGCCATTCCTTAGAAAGGCACTGATATTAGGAAAGACGACGAATATACTGAGTAGGTTGGGTCATTGGTGAAAAATTAAAAATAAGTTGAGCCATTCTACTCGTCCTTTTGCCTTCTAATTTCCTTAAAAATACACACCATAGCTCGCGCTATTTGCGTTTTTTTAAAATAGTGCTTGATCCAAACGATTTTTGAATAGTTCTTCCAGGGTTTCCAGCAATACCTCTACGTGTTCGCTCCGGTTAACTTCCCGGTTAATCTTGAGGCGGGTGTCCGCCAGGTGAAGCGGTTTAATGATCCGTTGGGCTTTTTTGTAAAATTTTTGCCGATGAATCTCCGGTGGAATCGTAATTTCCTTCGCAGCTACTTGTACCCAATACTTAAAATCAAGTTTGTCATTTATCTCAAACACTTGAAATCCTGACTCATTTTCTAAAAATAAACAAGGACAGTTGCCTTTCAACTTAAAGATAATACCGTATAAAACATCTCCGGCTTCCGGTGGCTGAATGACCGGATAATTTTCTACGATTAAGTTATCTGATAAAATATATTCGTGTGCAGGCGCTATTTCTCCGGTTTCACTATCTTTAACTGGTTCTAAACGATCATACCATGCTTTTCGATACCAGACACCTTGCGCGGTATATTCGTATTTTTTGGTAGCAAATAATTCCTTATAAAAATCTAAAATCGGGGTTAGATTAGGACCAAATATACCGAGACGGGCACCGTTGCCAGCATCATTAGAAGATAGAAACAAGTCTAGTTTAGATTGCCAAAAATCGGTTTCCCAGGACTTAAGGCGGTCCCTTATTTCTATTTGCGGGGGTTCCATTTCCATTTTTATCAACGCCAGAGAAAGTTCTATTTTTTCAATTCGAGCTTTCAGCTGTAAAAAGGTCTCTTTAATTTTATACAATTCCGTGTAGGATTTTGTGAATACCGGATTTTTCCAAAAATTTTCCTTCATCCGCTTTTTAATTCCTTCAAATTGCTCAATTCGAGCCAGTAAATGCACATAAACGCGACCTCCCATTAATTGATATATTTTTCGCCGCAGGTCACTGGCAAAATCAGCATCGTTGATTCTATTTAACTCTTCCATCCATAAATCCAGCGCCATCTCGTCACTTTCAATTTCGAAACGAATACCTCTTTCAGCGTCGGCCGACAATCGGGCAACCGTTTGATTTTCAAAATCAAGGATATTTATTTGTCGACTTAACGGAATAATCAATTCTTCTCGAATTGCCCGTTGCAAGTAACGAGCACCATAGCGGCGATCATACCCCCGTATACCTAAAAAATTGTAAACTGAATCATCCAGATTTACCGTTAGTTTTCTGAATTTTATTCCCTCTCGCTCTTTCAGGTTTTTTATTTCCCTTTTAACAATCCGGGCGATGATCTCCTGAGACAAGGGATTAAAAGGGGTAATCCGATCAATCCGATTGTATAATTCTGGTCGAAAATGTTGTTGCACCGCAGATTCAAAATGCCGTGCTATCTCAGCAGCGTCAATAGTAGACTTCCAGCTAATGCGATTGTCCTGAAGATTTGCCGCACCGATATTGGAGGTCATAATAATAATGGTACTACAAAAATTAACGGTTTTTCCCTTACTATCCGACAACCGTCCTTCGTCCAGTATTTGTAATAATAAATCCTGAAATCCACGGTCTGCTTTTTCGATTTCATCAAATAATAAAACAGAAAAAGGCTCTCGACGAACTGCCGAGGTTAACAATCCGTCATCACAAAAAGAAGCCCCCATTAAACGCGCCACCGCCGCCGGGTGTGCGTACTCACTCATATCAAATCGAATCATTCGATCCTGGTGACCAAACATAAATTTACTAAGCACTTTGGCTAGTTCTGTTTTTCCGACACCTGTTGGTCCGACAAATAGATAAGATGCAATGGGTTTACCGCTAAAACTCAGATTCGTCTTGACCGTTGCCAACATATTTAGCACATTATCAACCGCCAATTCCTGTCCGGAAACTTCCTGATTAAAATCTTTTTTTATTTTTTCAAGGGGCAATGGAATTTCCGGATCTATCATAAAGAGCGGCAATCCGGATTCTTGCGAAAATCGACGAATCACCGTAGCACGCGTAATTTTAGTGAGCATTTTTTCTTCCGTTTGAACATTCAAAAGCAAAGACTCTAAAAAACGAATGGGACGACCGGGCATTCCCGAGTAAGGAGAAAAACGACGACTCAACCGGATAATCTCTTCGATGGCCGAGCGCTCAATTTTTAATTTTTGGCGTTTCGCAATAGACTGTACTTTTCCGATAATTATTTTCTCCAGATTTCTGGTAGGCTCCTCTAATCGGATGATTTGAAACAACGATAAAAAATTAGGTGCTTTGAGTTCGATGCGACTTAATTCCTCGGGCGTACATTCCGTCAGGATAGAAATTTTGCCTTGATTGAGATACGTTTGGAGTGCATCAGCCATACTGGTTTCGCTACCTTCGTACTGCCCAACTTCGAATAGTTCGGTGAGATTTTGAATAAATAAAAAATCGTTGGTAGATGAAAGTTGCTGACAGAGATAACCAAAATTTTCTTCCCATCCCGTATCTTCCGTCAATTCCCGAATCATTCGGGAAGCGTTGGTTTCCCAAATAGTAACCGCTGCACTAGCCATATTATACCGCCGCGCCAATTCGAGGATCAGCGCTGACTTTCCGACACCAGATTTTCCAACAATTAAAACACTGGAATTAAAATCATTTTGTGCAGCTCGACTGAGACTGTCTAATTCTTTGTCACGGTGCCAGGTTTCTTGTTCCGTTATTTGTAATGGAAAAGCCAATCTTTTTAACCAATTGATTTCTTTAGCGTCATCTACATTTTCCTGTTCCGCCAGAGAATAGACGTTAAATTGTAAATCTTTTCTCAGTAATTCTATGTCTTCAAACCAAATCGTAGCGGCAATTTTTTCAACCGACTTGAGTCTTTTATTTCGAATAAAAGAAAGTCTAATTGCCTCTTCGAGTTGTGTTTCCATGGCCTCAAATTCAGCAGCCATGGCCTCGACACCCAAGGCAGGAACCACCGCCCAGAATCCGTGCGCTGTTTTTTTCCAATAATAAGAAAAGTCGAGTGAAAAATCTGGATACGCCGTTCGGTCTTTAGCCTCCTTAAATACCAAGGATATCTCAGCCTGGAAATAATCTGCGTAGTCCGCTTCTTTTACCAATGCCAGATAGTCAGAACGATCAATAAAGACTTTTTGAAATTGCTCTGCGTATTTACCAGCGAGTATTTCGGGAGAAGTACCGAGTTGTAATGCGTTTAGATCACGAAGCGGTAAAACGAGTTCGTTACCACCGTGAAATTTTAATTTAAAGGCGAGGAAAGGAATGGTAAAACAGGTGGACATTTTTTAACAATGAAAGTAGTATGAATTAGGGAAAGGAACAAATTTTGGAAGGTTTTTATTTTCCATTCTGACTTTCTAAAATATGATTTGAGTGCGTGACAAATTAGGGAGAACAGGATTTGCTGGTTGGCCTGTTAGCTATTTGCTGGTTGGCCTTAATTAAGACCCTGCAATTTGTCACGCATTCAATTTTTATTTTCTTAAAAACAGTACTACCCTTCCACCTTATATCCAGGAATACTATAGCGCTCAATAAAAGCTTTCATTTCGTCTACCATCTCGGGCGAACCAATAACAATTGTTTCCCGCTGGTGCAACTCGTGGGCATCCTGCTCCATGATTCGTTCGAGGTTGGCGTTGATTGCTTTACCTCCAGCTTGCTCGACAATGAATGCCAAAGGATTACATTCGTATAATAAACGAAGTTTACCTTTTGGATATTTTCGCGTATTTGGGTAAAGGAATATTCCACCCTGTAATAAAGTTCGGTGGATATCTGAAACCATTGATCCGATATAGCGCATCCGCAGATTCATATCCGAACAGTGGTCAATATACCGACGCATCTCTACATCAAATTTTAAATAATAACCTTGGTTCACAGAGTAGTAATTTCCTCTTTTTGGAATTTTAATATCGCGGTGCGACAAGCAGAATTCTCCGATCGTTGGATCTAAGGTAAATCCATTAACGCCACGGCCAGTCGTGTATACCAAGATGGTAGAAGTTCCGTAGAGTACATAGCCTGCCGCAACTAAATCCGTTCCTTTTTGTAAAAAGTCTTTTAATTCACAAGGACCGGACGGTTTACTTTTTCGACGGTAGATTCCGAAAATCGTTCCGACGGAAACGTTGACATCAATATTAGAACTACCATCTAGTGGATCAAAAACCACCACATATTTGGCGTCTTTGCCAGCTACGGATGGAATAGGAATAAAATTTTCGTTTTCTTCCGAAGCGATTCCGCAACATTCGCCACTATTTTTCAGACAGTCAATCAACTTATCATTGGCGTACATATCTAGCTTCTGTACGGTATCACCGGAGGCGTTGGCTTCCCCTTCCGTTCCTAAAATATTGACCAGTCCGGCCTTATTTACTTCGCGGTTAACGATTTTTGCCGCAACTCCAATATCACGGAGGAGTCCCGTAAGTTCGCCGGAGGCAAACTCAAAATCTTTTTGTTTTTTAATAATAAACTCATCGAGCGTGATAATTCGGTTCATACAAAATGGTCTGTTTTCCAGCAACAATTACTGGAAAGGTTTGTTAAAATGGTTTGGTTAGAAAAAGGTGCAAAGCACAACGGTAACTTATTAGGACGTACCTCCAAAATTACAATCTTTCGCTCTAAATATAAGTATCTTTACGCCTCAGATTCAAATTTGATACATAACAATATAAAAACTCTTTCTTCGACCCGTGCAGCAGTTAGCCGTTCTCAATAAATTCTTTTATAAATACCGTTGGCGTTTTTTGCTAGGGATCATTTTTGTTTCCCTCAGTAATTATTTTCGGGTGCTTCAACCCCAGATGATTCGCTATGCCCTCGATTTAGTCATTGAGAATATTGGTCTGTACAAACTCACCGAAGGGTATGCTTCCCAGAAGGTGCTGTTTGCGCAGCTCGGCACCGTCCTGCTGTTCTTTGGAGGTCTGGTTTTGATTCTTGCTTTATTGATGGGCATATTTATGTACTTCATGCGGCAGACCATCATCGTGATGTCCCGATTGATCGAGTATGATATGCGGAAAGAAATATTTTCTCATTACGAAAAACTAAATTTAGCTTTTTATAAAAAAAATAATACCGGAGATCTTATGTCGCGGATTACCGAAGATGTATCCAAGGTAAGAATGTACGTTGGACCCGGTATTTTATACGGTATCAATCTAGCATCGCTCTTTTTCTTTGTTATTTATTCCATGCTTTCCGTCAGTCCGATGCTGACTTTTTACTGTCTGTTACCGATGCCTTTCTTATCTATCTCTATTTATTATGTTAGTAATTTGATTAATAAAAAGAGTGGTATCATACAAAAACAACTAGCCACCTTAAATAGTACCGCGCAGGAAGTATACAGTGGTATTCGGGTGGTCAAATCTTACGTACAAGAACCAGCGATGCTCCGTCATTTTGGGAATCAGAGTGATGATTATAAAAACAAGACGATGGATCTGGCAAAGGTCAATGCGATGTTTTTTCCGCTTATGATCTTATTGGTTGGGGCCAGTACGATACTAACTGTTTACGTTGGAGGCGTGCAGGTAGCGAAAGGAACGGTGACGCCTGGTAATATCGCAGAGTTTGTTATTTATGTGAGTATGCTTACCTGGCCCATTACTGCGCTGGGTTGGATCGCTTCGATTGTGCAGCAAGCAGCGGCTTCACAAAGTAGAATCAATGAATTTTTGGAGGTAGATCCTGCGATTAAAAATTCGGTCGTTGATCCAGTAAGTCTAAAAGGAGATATTGAATTCAAAAACGTAGATTTTGTCTATCCGGACTCGGGAATTCGAGCGATCAATGATTTGACATTCAAATTAAAAGCAGGTCAAAAGATGGCCATTATTGGGAAAACCGGTTCTGGAAAAACCACCATCGCTGACTTATTACTGAGAATGTACGATGTAACGGACGGAGAGATATTAATTGATGGGAAAGACATTAGAAAACACGATTTGGCCAATTTGCGCAAAAAAATCGGCTATGTTCCACAGGATTTATTTTTATTCTCGGATACCATTGCCGGAAATGTCGCTTTCGGAAAAAGATCAGCTGACCGTGCTACGATTGAAGAATTTGCCCGTTACGCTTCCGTTTACGAAGATATTGTGGGTTTGCCAGATGGATTTGACACCATGGTGGGAGAAAGAGGCGTGACGCTTTCGGGTGGACAAAAACAACGGATTTCTATTGCCCGCGCCCTGATCAAAGAACCCGATATTGTGATCCTCGATGATTGTCTATCGGCCGTAGATACCACAACGGAACAACAGATTCTTGGGTATCTCAACGGAAGGTTAAAAGACAAGACCAGTCTGATTATTACGCACAGAATTTATTCTTCCCTGCAATTTGATCATATTATCGTCATCGATGATGGACATATTTCTGAGCAAGGTACGCACGAAACTTTACTGGCCAAAGGGGGATATTACGCTCAGGTTTTTGAGCAACAACAGCTGGAAGAAGCCTCTAAAAGTTGATTATTATAATTTGTACACATTCTATCTCCAAGATTTTTTTATTTAAAAAGTAGTTTTTTTTAACAAATTTTCTTTATTCTGTAACAAATCACTACATTTGTAAAACAGAATAGTTAAACTCTATTACTCATAAAAACTTTAAACAGTGGAAAACGAGAGCAATCCAAGAAGATTTGAGAGTGTTTTTTCTAAGAAGGTCCGAGCTGGAAAACGAAGAACTTACTTCTTCGATGTACGTCAGACTAAAGGAGAAGACTATTATTTGACGTTGACCGAGAGCACGAGAAAATTCAACAGCGACGGTTACGAACGACACAAGATTTTCCTTTATAAAGAAGACTTTAATCGATTTTTAGAAGGATTAACCGAAGCCGTTGACTACGTAAAAACGGAGTTAATGCCCGACTACGATTACGATGAATATACGCGTAAACACGAAGAATGGGAAGCAAGCCAGGCAGAAAGTGATGCCGAATACAAAAAAAGTCAAGAAAATAACAGCGGTGACGTTACTACAGAATCAGAAACAGAGGATGTAGCAGAAGACGACATTAGCTGGTAAGAATAACTTTGATCTTAAAATAGGTTTTGAAAAGCAAGTTTCTCGTCATAGGATCTTGCTTTTTTTTATGTCGAGGCTGTACAATCAAGTATGTCATTTAGCATCCCGCGCCTTGTATTCCTAAAGGAAGGCCTCCACGCTGACACACTTCATGAGACAATCCCTTACTGTTCGGCCATTCTACTGTCCATTCATTTTCTTGACTACCAAAGGAAAGTTTTTTACCATTCCATTGCCCCGTTCCGTTCCTCGAATGACCATATTCCCCGGTCTCGCTCTTGGAGGCTGATTATCGTATAACTGTAAATCCTTGACCCGCTTATTGTACGGAATGGCAATTTTCATTTTTGCCTTCGTCGTTTCTACCGTTTTGTGATGATCCCGATCTCCTCCTTCAAATTTAACACGCGTCGGCCGATCCAGGGAAGTAGCATAAATCATCTGATCATCTTGTCCAATTACGGATATAGTATAGGCATCCGTTGCCATACGATCTTTGGCAGGAATTCCATAACGTACCGTCTCCAGTTCCATATCCCAGTTACCATTATTATTTTCCAATTCCAGCAAAGCGACTTTTTCGTAGCCATAAGCATTGTCCTGTAATGATTGTGGCGCTACGGCCAGCGAGCTATACTCCATTCGTTGGTAGTAACTTTCGATAAGGCTGCCACAGGTTTGTTGAAAATCCCGGACAATATCATCCCCATCATCTTGCATGATACAAAGCCCCGCGTTAGAACGATAAGAAATTTTTCCATCCAAATCCTGAAAGGTAATACAGCTTTCTACGTCGTAGCCATTCTGACGATTAAAGTCCTGACAAATCTGCAAGGCAGGAAAATAAACATCACGTTCGGACATATACCAGGCCAAGCCATTGTAGCCAGTTAATTCCGTACAATCCACCTCACTAAAACCATTGGTACGGTTAAACTCCTCGCAAGCGGAACGACTGCTGTAGACATTTTGTCCCAAGCCCGTATCCGATTCAAAACAAGCACAACCATTGTACTCATCGCTTAGATTAAAAATAGCATGTCCTGTTTCGTGAATAGCGGTTCCGTGATTATAGGATTCAGAAGTAAAAACGTTTTGAGCAAGGAATTGTAAATTTCCCAACAAGTATGCGCCATCACTATATTCATTTTTATGTAACAATCCAAATGCGTCAATTCCGTCAATTATATTTTCTTTCATAAAAGAAGGGAAACGATCCGGGTTTCCGTAATCCAATGCCAGCTGAAATCCATCCACGGCTTCCCGGGTGTAAAAGAATGCCCAGTTCTCCTTATGATTCTTGACCATATTATTTTTATGATAACCATTGTAAATCAGATCCTCCACATCTCCTAAAAATACCGGCCAATTGCGAGCATCTCCATTCGTATTATAATCCGTATCCGGAACAAAACATAAATTGATGGATTGTCCGAGTACGTGTCGCGAAGTTGCGTAAAGCATAATTTTATCATTCGGCCAACGAGAATCTCCCGCATCAAAGAGTGCGAGTTTTTCTGTTCTCTTTCCGTCTACACTATAAATCTGAAAAATATATTCTACGTTGGTTCCCGCAGGAAAACCCTTTGGATAAGTGTAGGCTAGATTGATATTTTTTAATGGTTCATCGAAAGTCCATTCTTTTGCAACGCCCCATTTTCCATTATTGCGTTTTCGTTTGGAGGGAAGTCCCTCCTCATTCCGGTACCACTCGTATTCATAAATGGAGAGTACTACCCTATTGGCACCGGCGGGTTCAGCGGCATTGATTTTAAATTGTACACTCTGAAAATTATCGGGATGTAAGGGACGATGAATCCACTCTCTTACTACTGCATTGCCTGGTGGATAATTGACAACAGGCGGATCAATCTTAGGTTCGTCTATCGTAGGATTATTAATAACGGGTGGATCATCGGTGGTGGTTTGTCCAGCAGGACGAAGCATTTCGCAGGCGACCAGAGAAAGACAAACGAGCAAAAATAGGGGAAGATATTTCATGGACATTTACTTTTGGGAATATGTGAGATCTAAAGTCGGATTTAGGATTGGACTATGTGAGCAAGAGGAAGTTAAATCAGATTTAAGAAATATACCATATAAAGAGAGATATGGTTCTTATAAAAAATCAGGGAGATTTTTTCGCAAAACGACTCTGGGTTGATAATGTTTTAGTATTTCGCCAAGCTTAGAAACGGTTAATATTTGCGAGCATTGATCGACGGTGATTGGGAATGAAAAATAAACTGGCAATTCCCCTATTAGTCATAATTCTGAATCTATTAGATCGTTGTTCCTTAAATACCCCTCCTGTTATTATTCTAATAATCGCTATTTACCCCTTACTCCGGATCGCCTCCACCGGATCCATGCCCGAAGCTTGTATGGCGGGAATCACGCCCGCTAAAATTCCAATGACGGTAGACCAGATGAGTCCAGACATGATATTACCTCTGGAAAGATAAATTTCGTAAGCAAAGAAGTCCGCAGCACTCAACCCTTTTACAATTATAAAAACAAAAGCCAATCCTATCAGTCCACCGATAAGGCAGAGAATAATCGCTTCAATCAAAAATTCTAAAAGAATTACAAACCGCTTGGCGCCCAGTGCTTTTTTGATACCAATAATATTCGTCCGTTCCTTTACGGAAACAAACATGATATTGGCCACGCTAAACATTCCTACCAGGATGGCAAAACCTCCGATAATTTTACCAATATAATTGAGTATTTCAAAAAAAGCGTCAAAGGCAGCAGTAAGAATAGAAATTTCATTCATGGCAAAATTGTCCTCCTCCTTTGGCTTAAGTCGACGGTGAGTACGTAGTACACCCGTAATATCATCTTTGAGTTGTGTATTTTCAATCCCTTCCGCAGCCTTAACACTGAGGCTGGAATTACCAAAAACATTGGTTGATTTTAGATTGGCAAATTTTCGGGCATTTTCGTAAGTCAATAAAACGTTGTCATCATAATCCATAATACCGATCAGGCTTTCTCCCGATTCTGCAATGACCCCAATGATGGTCAACTTACGCCCCAATAACTTAACCTGTTTACCAATCGGTTCAATATTACCAAAAAGTTGTTGCGCAATATTATATCCAATGACAATATTATCTCCTCCGTAAGTAAACTCATTGGCCGAAAAATAGCGTCCCTTTTCAATTTCGGGATTATAAATTTCATCATACCCTTCGGTCGTTGCCATCACATCACAGTTGTCCACACTATTGGATTTGTACTGTATCGTTTTCATTCCGAGACCGACGTTAAGGCAAAGTGCCTCAGCAGTTGTCAAGTTTTTCTTTAGTTTCCGGTAATCTTTATAATCTGGATTGGGGCGACGTAATAGCTTTGTATAATTTTCTCCCGGATCTTCGGCCCAGGAAAATTTGGCAACGTAGACTACATCACTTCCGAGTTTGTCAAAACTACCTCTGATATTATCTTCCAGCGAATCCACGGCCGTTTGCACACCGATGATACAAAATATTCCAATGCTGATTCCCAGGAGGGAAAGAAAACTTCGCAGTTTACTGCCCGCCAATTGCTGGAAAGCCTGTAAAATACTTTCTAAAATAATCTTAAAGAGCATAGTTTCGTTGTAGAAGCTGTTTGAAAATAGAATGCTCTAAGCTAGCGTATTTCAGGCAATCGACCACAAGAATTCGACGTATTTTATGGTTTTAACGATAGATGGCTGATTTCACCTATTTGAACTCACTTCATGCCGCTTGCCCGCTTCAATTGCGGTCAAGTAGAGACGCATGGCAATACACCCCTACTTCGCTCGAAATAACTTATCTTTGTGCTCTTTTCCAGTTAAAAAAACATTTTATGCGTACTAAATTATCTCAATTTAAATTCGAGTTACCAGAAGAACTGATTGCAAAATATCCAACCGAACAACGAGACGAGTCCCGATTGATGGTCATTCACAAAGAGACCGGAAAGATTGAACATAAAGTATTTAAAGACATTCTCGATTATTTTGATGATGAGGATTGTATGATTTTCAATAATACCAAAGTTTTTCCAGCCAGATTATACGGCCGAAAAGAAAAGACGGGTGCCAAGATTGAAGTTTTTCTACTCCGGGAACTCAACCACGAATCCCGCCTTTGGGATGTATTGGTAGATCCTGCTCGTAAAATCCGGGTTGGTAATAAATTATACTTTAGCGATGAGAACGAAAACGATCTTCTAGTGGCAGAGGTAGTAGACAATACTACTTCCCGTGGTCGTACGATCCGCTTTTTGCACGATGGAACAGAAGAGGAATTTCAGGAAATGCTCGGTTTTTTAGGAAATACACCCTTGCCTAAATATATCGACCGGGAAGCAGAAGCGATTGATCGCGAACGTTATCAAACATTATATGCCAAAGAAATGGGCGCCGTAGCAGCACCAACTGCTGGTCTGCACTTTAGTCGAGAATTATTGAAGCGATTAGAAATCAAGGGTATTGATTTTGCAGAATTGACCTTGCATATTGGATTGGGTACTTTTAGAAGTATCGACGTGGAAGACTTGAGCAAGCACAAGATGGATGCAGAGTATTTTAAAATAAACGAAACGGCTGCCGAAACGGTTAATCGTGCCAAGAAAAAAAGAAATAAAAAAATCTGCTCCGTGGGAACAACCTCTATGCGGAGTATCGAATCGGCAGTTTCTGCCGACGGCTTATTAAAAGCGACAGACGGCTGGACCAACCGCTTTATTTTTCCTCCTTACGAATTCAGCATTGCAAACGCAATGATCACCAATATGCACCTGCCTAAATCCAGTCTGCTGATTATGGTTTGTGCTTTTGGTGGATACGACTTGATTATGGATGCTTACCAGCAAGCGATAAAAGAAAAATATCGTTTTTTCAGTTATGGAGATGCGATGATGATTATATAGCTGTTGGCTGTTGGCTTCCCTTGATCGCGTTTCATTTAAACGCTAAAGAAAAGCAAAAGTCTTTAGGAAGGAGACTGTTCAGTTAAGTGCGCTTTGGCCGCCCGTACTACAAATCTTATTCTAATATAAACCGCAGAAAAATGCCGGCAAGTTTTCATATAGAAGACTTACCGGCATTTTTATTTACACTACAGGCTAACAATTCAGCGCTCCACAAACGCTGATCGTTTGTCCAGAAACATAAGTAGACAAATCAGACGCCAGGAATAAACAAGCATCTGCTACCTCATCCGGGTTGCCGTATCGTTTGAGCGGAATACCGCTCAGAAATTTTTCTTTTGTTTCCTCATCCAGTTTATCAGTCATCTCGGTGGCGATAAATCCTGGAGCGATCGCATTACAACGAATACTACGGGAGCCCACCTCTTTGGCAATTGATTTAGTAAATCCAAAAATTCCGGCTTTAGAGGCCGCATAATTGGCTTGTCCCGCATTTCCAAATTCACCCACCACCGAACTCATATTGATAATCGAGCCGCTACGACTTTTAAGCATGGGCCGCAGTACGTGCTTGGTTAAATTGAAGACAGATTTTAAATTGGTGTGAATTACTTCGTCCCATTGGGATTCGTTCATCCGCAACATCAGGTTGTCCCGTGTGATTCCTGCGTTATTAATTAAAATATCCACCCGACCAAAATCCTCGATCACATCTTTGACGAGCTGCTCGGCCTGATCATATGATCCAGCATCCGACTGGTAGGCTTTTACAGTGGCTCCGTTGGCGGTCAATTCGTTGACGATCGCATCTGCGGCGGCAGAAGAAGAATGATAAGTAAAAGCTACGGTAGCGCCATTGGCAGCAAACTTGCGTACGATAGCCGCACCAATTCCCCGACTTCCTCCGGTGATCAAGGCGATTTTATCTTTTAATAATTGCATAGTTGGTTTGTTTTACGATGCTGCGAAAGTAAAGAAGTTGTCCAAGAACTCCAAATAAACAGGGAAATAGGATTAAAAAAGGGAAAGTCACGATGGACTTTCCCTTGGAAATAGTTGAAAATACGGATAAAATATCTTTAGACTTTATTCTATTTATCTGAGGCAATTTTTTTGAGTTATGGATTGGCCGAAATACAAGTCTCTTCATTTACTATGTATTCGGAGTTCATCTTATAAATTGTTTGCTGATCAGTTGGTGTTGCTTCGTAGCCGAGGTTGCGATTTCCATACCAGCCGCCGCCACTACAACTCTTTCCTGATTTACAAGAGGTTCCGGCAATAGCAAAAATAGCCAGCAGGATAGCCCCTAAGAATTTAAACTTCATCTTTGATTTAATTTTTTGGATGATTAAATAGGTATCTTATATATAACGTTGGAATTTCAATAATGCATGTCTGAGGAGTAACTTAATACCATTTACCATTAGTAAAAAGCCGACAATACAACTGGAAGAGTGATCTAATTAAATAGACAAAAACGATACCAGTATTTTCAAAGATAAAAATTTTTTTTCCTAAAAAGAAATACATAAACTTCTCTTTTTCAACTCATTATATTTTTATATCATAAAATACCCGACAAATTTATCATATTTAAAAAATTAAATGTTTTAAATATTTTGTTTTAACTAACTATTTGTTTTATATTTGCATGGTCAACATGATTAAAGACTTACAAAATACTTAGCCATGAGAAATCTAAAAAAAGAGGTGCCTTTGGTTATCATTGATACCAGAAACAAGGGTTTGAGATCTATGCAGGATGACAGGATGAGGAGCACAGAAAATCCGAAAGAAGCAGAAGTAACCTTTGGTGATTTATTGCCACTGCTTTTTATGGTGATTCAAAAAATGTGGTTGGTTTTAAAAGGACCACTCAGGGATTATAATGATCGGATCATCCAGTTACTAAAAACCAAAGTATTCAGAAAGGATTTACCATGGTTCAAAATTGGCGTACTATCTATGGTGGCTTTTATAATGTTAAAAAAAGATTTTCAATTAAATTTTGCGGTGGCTTCTCCCCTATCCGTCTTTGCGGATGACCGCGACGCAGAAAAGGAGAGTAATCTGTCACAGTCTCTTTCGGTGAGTAATCCTTATGCACCTTTGGCAGCAGATGATTTGCAGGATCGCAGGGCTAAGAAATTTATCCGGGCACACGCAGAATTGGCACAAGAAGAGATGAAAAAATTTGGGATACCTGCTAGTATTAAAATGGCGCAGGCCTTGATTGAAAGCCGGGCAGGAACGAGTCGTCTAGCAAAGAGTAACAATAATTTTTTTGGAATGAAATGCTTTAGTAAGAACTGTAAAAAAGGACACTGCTCAAATGCCACGGATGATCATCATAAAGATTTTTTCCGAGTTTATAAAACACCCGTGGATAGTTGGAGAGCACATAGTCGATTAATCAGTAATGGTAGATATGCACATTTAAAGTCTTATGATAAAGATTATAAAAAATGGGCAGTGGGTTTGAAAAAAGCAGGATACGCTACTGATAAGCGGTATCACCAGAAATTGATAAATACGATAGAAAAATATGAATTAAACAGATTAGATTTTTAAGGAACTGAGTTTGATTGAGAGGATATGCTGAATAGACTTAAATTTAAAAAGACACCATCAAAATTAACCAGCTAACTGAATACACTATGCGCCGAATTATCCCCATTATCATTTTTTTTACCGCTATTGCTTACTTATTCTATAGTCCTGCTCCTATGAATAAAATTGGAAAGATAGTAAAAACAAGAGATTGTTATCAACTAAGATTCCTGGATCAGAAAAGACTTCCTTTGCCATCAGAAAATATTATTAATGATAATTCTACCGCTTCGACACAGCAGAAAAATCCTTCAAAAGTAACCTCAAAAAAGCCACAAAAGCAACATGATTTTAGTCTCGCACTAGTGTCTCAAAGCAACCAAGGATCATTAAAAGAATAACTTATAACATTTGGCTGCTTAATTTTTAAACGATCCTAATTAAATATATTAAAAATTTAACATTTATTTTTTCAAGAAAAACCTGAATCCCTAACAATCTAAATATCAATAACTTATAATTTATTTTTTCTCATAGCGGTTCTCTCATAGTCTGTTTTTTAGACCATCCTAGTGATGGTCTTTTTTTTGGTACAGTTTTTAACGTATTAAACTAATCTACAATTTAATTAAATTCATAACCTATGCGAAAATTACAAATTACAAGTATCTACTTTATGTTCTTATTGATGCTCTTTTTTATTCCTAAACCGAAAAGTTTGCTAGAAATGGAAACTTACGAATCCAAACTACGTAAGATTGAGCAAATACAGGACGAAAAAAGTGAACTTATCGTCAATTTTTCCCAAATAAGAGATACATTCTCTTATCGACATCCAACACCTTAGCCATCATAAAATTATATTGCTAAGTTTAAGATAAAGGAAGACTTTATATCCCCCTTTAATATAAAGTCACCAGACCACCCCCCGCGGTGGTCTTTCCTTTTCTAGGTATATGCATTTACCAATCTTCTGAAGTCAACAACATATTAATTTATTTTTATTTTATAAAATACATATTATCAATAATTTGGCATTCAATTTGCAAATATATTAAGTATGCTAAATAAAATGTTTTTTTGAATTTAAAGCAGGATAGCTAGTAAATTTTACCGAAATACAGACCTTTCTAATACAACATCAACCATCAAAATTCAGCTGGACTGAATAACCTAAAATTTAAGACAATTCTGTTCATTACTATTTGAACAGATAATGTCTCCCTTTCGGTAAATACAGATTTTGTATTAACCCCAATCACATACTTTTTTTGAGAAAACGAACAAACACCATCCGACCAGGTTCTTTATTGAATCTGGTCTTTTTTGTTTATTTTTATCAGGCCCAAAGACTAATTATTTTTGATCACCATTAGCCTGATATAAAATAAATATCCATGAGTAATAATCCTCCCGTTAGCGCTTATTCCCCCGGTGTACTCACCCTCCTCCCACTTTATTACGTAGGATGGGCCGACAGTATTCTAAGTCCCAGCGAAATAAAATTAATTCACGAACAGATAAATAAACTGGACTTTCTCAACAAGAATGACCAGAAATTACTACGCCAATGGAGTGACCCGGGAAAGCCTCCTTCCAAAAAATTATTTAGTGAATGGTCGCTCCTCATCCGAAACGCCGCTGGAAAATTACCCATCGCATCCCGACGATCACTTGTTGACCTGGGACTTGAAATGGCCAGACAGTCCGCTACATCAGATCAAATTCTAAAATTTAATCAGGATTCTACCCGAACTGCGTTAGAATCACTCGAAGATGCCCTCGGAGTAGTGAGTCATCAAACCCACCGAAGTATCTTTAGCAACCTTCCAAAAGGTGTCTCTCAGAATAATAAAACTCCAGAACCTTCTTTTAGTATCGCAAAGCTTAGCGCAATATTAGATGACGACTACGCCGACATTCGCAATAAGGTCAAACAAATATTAAGTGACCCAGCATTCAAACTGGAAACCATCCCCCTAAAAGAAGACTACCGAAATAAAGTATTACACTGGTGTAAATTACTCGCTGATCAGGGACTTGGTGCGACTTCCTACCCCGTTGAATACGGTGGATTAAACGACATGGGAAACTATGCCGCCATCTTCGAAACCCTCGGTTATCACGATCTCAGTTTGACCATTAAGTTTGGCGTCCAGTTCGGTTTATTCGGTGGAAGTATTCTCTGGCTTGGAACTAAAAAACACCATGATCAATACTTAAAAAATACAGGTACCCTGGAATTACTGGGCTGCTTCGCCATGACTGAAACAGAACACGGTTCTAACGTTCGGGGATTAAAAACAACCGCCACCTATGATTCAAATACCGACAATATAGTCGTTCACTCTCCCGATTTTGGAGCAGGCAAAGAATATATCGGTAACGCAATGCACGCTAGCATGGCGAGTGTATTTGCACAACTGATCGTGAATGGTGAAAACCATGGTGTCCACGCCGTCCTGGTTCCTTTACGAAATAAAAACAACGAATTATTACCCGGTATAAAAGTCGTGGATTCTGGCTATAAAGTAGGCCTCAACGGAGTTGATAACGGACGTATCTGGTTTGATCAGGTAAGCGTTCCACGGGAAAATCTATTAAATCGTTTTGGAGATATTGACGCATCTGGTAATTATTCCAGTCCTATCCAAAACCCGTCCCGCCGGTTTTTCACCATGCTAGGCACCCTCGTTGGTGGACGGGTATGTGTACCACGTGCTGGTCTCAGTGCTGCCAAAACGTCTCTGACCATTGCGGTTAAGTACGCCTTAAAAAGACGACAGTTTGCACCACGTGATGGCGAACCTGAAACAATTTTACTGGATTATTCAACGCATCAACGTCGTCTGATGCCATTGCTCGCAAAAGCATATGCACTCGACTTTGGCCTTACTTATTTGACCAAAAGATATACCGATCGCAGCGAAGAAGATATTCGTGAAATTGAAACACTGGCAGCTGGGATGAAGGCTTACAGTACCTGGTTTACAACGGAAGCCATTCAGGAATGTCGGGAAGCGTGCGGTGGTAAGGGATATCTGGCAGAAAATCGTTTTGCAGATTTAAAAGCAGACTCTGAAATTTTTACCACCTTTGAAGGAGACAACACAGTACTCATGCAATTGGTAGCAAAAGGATTACTGTCCGAATTTAAACAGGAATTTCATAATGAAGGATACGTAGCGGTCATCAGATTTCTGTCAAAACAGGTCACTACAAGTATTTCAGAATTAAACCCTTACATTACCCGTAAGACGGATATTGAACACCTCAGCGACCCTGCTTTCCAGTTGAGCGCTTTTGCTTACCGTGAACAAAAACTACTGTATTCTCTAACGCAGCGGATGCGTGCTTTACTTAAAAAGAAAATGGATAGTTATGATGCTTTTTTACGTTGCCAAACACATATGATGGAATTGGCCAATGCTTACGTAGAAAGAATCGTCATCAATCAATTCATTAAGGCGGTCAGCGACTGCGAAGATCCAGAGGTAAAGAAAGCGTTAAAGAAGATGTGTGATCTTTACGCGTTATCAACTATTGAAAAACACAAGGGTTGGTATCTGGAACAGGAATATATGCAGCCAGTAAAAACAAAGGCAATTCGCCGACTGGTCAATCAATTGTGTCAATCGGTACGCAATGATGCCAGTGCCCTCGTAGATGCTTTTGGGATTCCTGCCTCCTGCCTGCGTGCGCCGATTATCCTTTAGGAATGGCGATTAAATAGATTGAGATAAAAGGAGAAAAATTTTTTCATCAATCAAGGCGCTGAAATGGGCGTTATGCACCGCATAATAACAATTTTAGTAACGTTCCTTAACAATAGACTGCCCCAGTTAAATGCTCAAAATTGCTTACTCCCCGATTTACAAATATAAACTGCCCGAAAAACATCGGTTTCCAATGATAAAATACGAGTTAATTCCAGAACAACTCGTTTACGAAGGAACAGTAAAAGAAGCCCAATTTTTTCATCCTGATATGCTGACGGAAGAAGAAATACTATGGACTCACGATCTCGAATTCTGGGAGAAATTAAAAGCACTGAGTCTTTCGGTTAAAGAAATACGCAAGATTGGTTTTCCGCTTTCCGAAGCATTGATCACCCGTGGTCGCCACATTTCCAAAGGAACTGTCCAGTGTGCCCTGTACGCGCAACAATATGGGGTCGCCATGAATATCGCCGGAGGTACCCACCACTCTTTTACCAATCGTGGCGAAGGTTTTTGTATTCTAAACGATTTTGCTATTGCCGCAAACTATCTGCTCCATCATCAACTCGCAAAAAAAATCTTGATCGTAGATTTGGATGTTCATCAGGGAAATGGTACCGCACAAATTTTTCAGGATAATAAAAACGTCTTTACCTTCAGTGTTCATGGGGCTAAAAATTATCCGGTTCGTAAAGAAAAATCAGATCTCGATATTGGATTACCAGATAAAACGGAAGATCGCTTTTATTTAGATACCGTTCAAAAAGTTCTTCCACGATTGCTAGATAAAGTTCAGCCTGATTTTATTTTTTACCTGGCCGGAGTAGATATTTTGGCTACGGATAAATTAGGCCGATTGGCAGTAAGCCGACAAGGTTGTAAGCAGCGAGATACCTTTGTTTTAGAGCTTTGCAAAAAAAATAATATTCCCGTAGCCGTTAGCATGGGCGGTGGCTACTCGGTTAAAATTGCAGATATTGTGGAAGCACATGCCAATACTTTTCGGGTAGCTCAGAATATTTATTTTTAAAAAATTAGCATCCTAAGTTTTCGTATTTTTGGCCAAACATCTTAGCATTTGAGTCAGGAAGAATACCATATCATTACACCAAAGGTTGCCAAATACGTTTCGGTTATTTTACCGATCGCCATTCCAAAACTATACACCTATTTTGTTCCACCAGAGCTTACGGAGATGATACAGTTTGGTATCAGGATCGAGGTAGTATTTGGTAAAAGTAAACGCTACGCTGCCTTGGTCGTCGACCTCCACGACGAAGCACCCACCGAATACAAGGCTAAATCTTTAATATCTATTATTGACGAAAAACCCATTATTACACAACTCCAGTACCGTCTCTGGCAGTGGGTCGCCAAATATTATTGTTGCTCTCTCGGCGAAGTTATGAACGCCGCGCTTCCCGGCAATTTCAAGCTTTCCAGCGAAACACTCATTACTTTGAGCCCGATTTACGATCCCAATTATCAGGGACTAAACGATGCAGAATTTATGGTCTGCGAAGCGCTGGGTTTTCAAACAGAATTAAGTGTTGACGCCATTAGAAAAATTTTAGACAAAAAAGACAAACGGGCAGTGTATCCGGTCGTTAATAGTTTACTACAAAAAAAAGTAATTTATCTAAAAGAAGAACTAAAAGAAAAGTACAAACCTAAAATGGTCACCTGTGTACGGCTTACGGCTACCTACGTAGAAAATCCAGCATTGCTACAAGAAGCTTTTGAATTATTAAAAAGATCAGATCGACAGGTAGAAACTTTGATGGCTTACTTACAATTAGCCAAAGAACATAAATTTGTCAAAAGACCTGACTTATGTAAAAAAGCAAATGTAGATACCAGCGTTATCCATGCAATGGTAAAAAAAGAAGTTGTTGAGTTATATGATCACAAAATCAGCCGGATTAATGCTTACGCAGAAGACACGATTGACCAATCTATCTTGTCAGACCAGCAAGTAAGAGCGGTGGCAGAGATTGACACTTTTTTTGAAAAACAATCTGTCGTCTTATTACATGGCGTTACTGGTAGTGGAAAAACAAGGGTCTATATTGAAGCCATCCAAAGCGTGTTGGCTGCGGGCGGACAGGTACTTTACCTGATTCCGGAAATTGCCCTAACGGTACAAATTGTCTCAAGGCTACAAAAATTATTCGGAGATAAAATTGGGGTATTCCATTCCCGATTGAATAATAACGAGCGCGTAGAAATGTGGCACCTGGTCAAAAAAGGAAAACCCATTGTGATGGGTGTTCGTTCCAGTCTGTATTTACCTTTTGAGAATTTAAAATTAATTATTGTAGATGAAGAGCATGATACTTCATTTAAGCAGTATGATCCAGCGCCCCGTTACAATGCCCGGGATACCGCTATTTATCTGGCCCACCTTCACGATGCCAAAGTTATTTTAGGAACCGCAACCCCTTCTCTTGAAACCTATTACAACACGCAACAAAAAAAATACGGGTTGGTCACCATGACCGAACGCTTTGGTGGTGTGACAATGCCGGAAATAGTGTTAGTTGATGCACTGGCAGAATTTAAAGCCAAAAAATTACAAGCCCATTTTACAACCGTATTATTAGCCGAATTAAAAAAAGCACTCGACAACGGTGAGCAAGCCATTCTTTTTCAAAATCGTCGAGGGTACGCACCTACCATTTTTTGTAAAAGCTGTAACTGGAATCAGGAATGTAAAAACTGTGACGTCAGTCTTACTTACCATAAATTTACCGACAACCTTCGTTGTCACTACTGTGGTTATCAGATGCCCGTTCCGCCCGCGTGTCCAGCGTGTGGTGAGCATCAACTAGACAGTCGAGGATTTGGAACGGAAAAAATCGAGGACGAATTAAATAAATTATTGCCCAAAGCAAAAATTGCGCGAATGGATTTTGATACGGTTAAAGGAAAAAATGCCCACGCCAGTCTGATCCATCAGTTTGAAGACCGACAGATTGATATTTTGGTTGGTACGCAGATGGTAACTAAGGGACTGGATTTTGAAAACGTTAGTATCGTCGGTGTACTTAGTGCAGACCATCTGTTAAAATTTCCGGATTTTCGATCTACCGAGCGAACCTTCCAAATGATTACGCAGGTAAGTGGAAGAGCAGGTCGTAAAAAAAAGCGCGGAAAAGTGATCGTTCAGGCCTTCAACGTCAAACATCCTGTGATTGCCGAAATTATTAAAAATGATTATCAAGGTTTCTTCCAACGGGAAATGGATGAACGTCAGGCATTTCAGTATCCTCCTTACAATCGGCTCATCCAAATCACCTTTAAGCACAAGGTCGCCCGGATAGTTAATGATGCCACCCGACTTTATACTCATATGGTACGGAAAAAACTTGGAGATCGAGTGATTGGACCAGCCGTACCCGGTATTCCCAGAGTTCGTGGTCAATATATTTTGGTTCTAATGATAAAAATGGAAAAAAATAATCAAACGATACAAAAAATTAAAAATTTTCTGGAATCCTCCGCCCGAACTACAAAATCAGAGAAAGGGTTTTCCTCCGTGCGTATCAATATTGACGTAGATCCACAATAGACTTGTAACCCTTTAACAAATTGGCTCTATTAAATAGCCTTTTGTCCTTATTTCTAAAGGGTAACAAGTCTAAGGAACAACGATCTAATAGAAAAAACATCAAATTACGGGTCATATCGTTTCAGACCGATCATTTATATACCCTTTAAATACCACATTGTCACCTCTTGTCCCCTTTACCTCTCTCTTTTTAAAAAATTAAGGGCAATTAATTAAAAAAACCATTTTAAAATCCTACATTAGGGCAATCATAGGCAAAACATATTTCTAAAAAATATAAATACAACAAAAAAACAGTCTGTTTCGCCCCGAAACAACAAGTAATAATTCCACCAATAATTCTTTAAAAAAAGCGAACTACTTCTTCGTACTACAAATTAACTTCATTAATTATAGTTACCTAAAGCAGTTTTTGAGGTCATAATAATGTTATATGTTAATTCCCGGGAATAAAACATATAAAAACTAACTAATTACATTTTTTAACTAACACCTAATTTTTCTATGAGGTATCGAGCATTTAGAACAAAGAAGGATAATAAATTCCATTTTCAATTTCTTACGGAAACAGGAAATCCTATTTTAAAAAGTCAACCTTACGCTGACAAAAACACCTGTTTCAATGGTATCAAATCTGTCATGAAAAACGCAGGTGACCCTTCCAGATATGAAAAAGCCGAAGAAGGCGGAAAGCATTTTTTTATACTTAAAGCGGGCAATAACCAGGAGATTGGTCGTAGTGTAGCTTATAATAGCTCCGCCGAAACTGATCAAGGTATCGCATTAATGCAGGCCGAAGGACCTACTGCCAAGAACAATTCTGATAAAGGAAAAACGAGTAGTACTCAGAATGCAGCTACATCTACGCCTGCTGAAACACCTAAAACAGCAGCAAAAAAACCTGCTTCCGGAAACGATGACTACAGGCCACTCTCTTATTACGAGAGCAGAGTTTCTGTAAAGGACAACGGATTCCAAAGTTTTACTGCGGAAGGAGAACATTATTTCACCTATAATGCTGACGGCAAAGTAATCCTCATTAGCGAAGGCTATTCTTCCGAAAGTTCTCGTGACAACGGTATTAACTCGGTGACCAAAAATATGCCCATTGAAGGTCGTATTAAAAAAGGTCTTCACAAAAACGGTAAACACTTCTTCAGAGTAGTTGCTGGTAACCATCAGGAAATTGCAACCAGTCGCTGGTACGATAACGAAGGTGCCATGGACCGCATGATTGCTTCCCTACAGGACAGCGGTAGCGGTAGCGGTAGCGGCAGTGGTGCACTAAACGTAGCGGCAGCAACGACGACAACTGCAGCAGCGGCCAACATAAAAGCCGAGGCTTCGAAAAAAGAGAAAAAAGAAAAGAAACCAGCTGCAGAGAGAACTTACCTACGTCGAGGTGTTAGCTATCCTTGCTCCGAAATCGTATTTGATACTTTCCAAAGTGGTGGTAATGAAAAATACTATTTCGTATTTAGAACCAAAGACGAGAAGGCTATCCTTATCAATGGTGATGTGCGCGGACACGCAACGGTAGAAGAATTAAACAGTACCATCGATGAGATTCTCAAATACGGACCAGACGCAAAAAACTATTTCCGTAAAGAGACTAAAAACGGTAAACCATATTTCTATATCCAGAATAAGGATGAAAAAAATATTGCCCGCAGTAGTTTATTTTACTCCAGCAAAGAAGAGATGGAAGCAGCCATTAAATTGTTGGCTTGTGGTGCAGGAATAAGTAAAACTACTACTACAGCGGCCGCTCCATTGGCAGCAGTAGCCGCTACTCCGGTAGCACCCGCAGCAAAAGTTGTTGACGAATATCTGGACTGTGCCGCTTATAAAGGTGCTGCTGGATTCCATAAATTTAAGGATGATAAGAGCGGTGAACATTACTTTTCCTACAACGGAGATAACAAAACCTACTTACGTAGTGAAGGCTATAGCTCTGAAAGTGGCCGGGATAATGGAATAAATTCTGTCATTAAGAATGCACCTGACAATGAGCGCTGGAGAGCTAAAAACGAAAATGGAAGTTATTATTTCGTACTTCGTGCCGGTAATAATCAGGAGATTGCCCGTAGTTGTCCTTACGATTCGGAAGACGCCATGATGAAAGATTTTGCCTGGGTTCGTGGAGACCGTTCTACCATTGGTCAGGGAGCTGCTATAGTGGGAGGTGTCTGGATGACTGGTTTTGCACTTCGTGCAATGGAGCAGGAAAAGCAATCTATCATGGCTGCGGAAGAAAAAGCTGCCTTGAAAGCAGAAGCGGATGCAAAAGCAAAAGCAGAAGCAGAAAGATTGCGTGCCGAAGCTGAAGCGAAAGCAAAAGCGGATGAAGCTCGTCTGAGAGCCGAAGCCGAAGCAAAAGCGAAAGCAGCTGCAGAAAAAAGAAAAGCAGACTCGGAAGCGCGTCGTAAAGCAGAAGCAGAAGCACGTAAACTAGCAGAAGACGAAGCCATCGCAAAAGCTAAAATAGCTGCGGAAGCCCGCCGTAAAGAGCAGGAAGCGTTACGTATTAAGATGGAAGCAGAGGCGAAAGCCAAGGCAGAAGCAGCAGCAAAAAAGAGCGAAGCTGCTCGTCTTGCTGCACTAGCTGCCGCTGCTGCTGCAGTACCAATCATTACGAAGAAGGTCATCATCGAAAAGAAAGAAGTAATTAAGGAAAAAGAGAAAGAAGATGATTACTTACCTTGTAAAGAATACGAAAAGCATCCGGTAACAGACAAGGAAAACAATATTGCTGTATTTAAACATAGCAATGGTCAGCTTTACTTTGCGGTTTATAATAAAGACGGTAGCGTTCGTTTACGCTCCGAAGGATTTAAGGATACCAAGAGTCGCGACAGTGAACTGTCTGCGGTGATTAAACACCTGAACAATCGTGAGATGTATTCTACGATTCGACGTGGACAATATTATATCAATATTCTGGAAGATAAGTCCGGACGGGAAGTGGGACGATCTTGTTTACTGAAAGACAAAGTTGCACCAGTACCACCAGTAGCCGCCGTTGCGGCAGTAGCTGCTGCTCCGGTTGTGGTTAAGAAAATCATCGAGAAAAAACCTGAACCACCCAAGCCGAAGGAAAAAGAAGATGATTATCTGCCATGTGAGGCTTATGCCAACAAGAAAATTACGGATAAGCAAAACAATATTGCGCAGTTTACCCATAAGAATGGACAGCACTATTTTGCGGTCTATCACAAAAATGGTAAAGTAAGATTACGTAGTGAAGGTTTTACGGATAAGAACAAACTGAATAGTGACCTCAAGTCGGTGATCAAATATTTGAACGATAAAAATCGCTACGAGACGATTAAGAGAGGCAAGTATTTCATTAACGTACTCAAAGACACGTCAGGACGTGAGGTTGGTAGAAGTTGTTTATTGAAAGACAAAATTTCTCCGATTGTAGCGGTACCCGTTGTTGCTGCGGCCATTGCTGCGGTACCAAAACCAACGCCTAAGCCTGAACCTAAACCAGTCGTTGTGAAGAAGAAGCCAGTTGTTGCTGCCGCTCCGGTTGCTGCTGCCGCTGCTACTTCCGGTGGATGTTTAAGATTTTGGCCCTGGTTGTTAGGCTTGTTCTTATTATTACTCTTGTTATTATTTTTATTAAGAGCATGTGGCGGATGTGCAACTGCTCCTCCAGTAGTGCCTCCAGTAGTAACGCCTCCTCCCGTAGTAGCACCCGTAGCGAAAGTTGCTATTTGCCCAGCGGCAAAAGAACTTAAGCTCAGTGATGGAATCGGTACGCAGGTAGCAGATTACCTGGCTGATCCGGAAAGTACTTTCCCTAAGCGTTTTAACGTGGGTGGTATTAACTATGATAAAAATGGTACGCGTCTGAACTCCAGAGCAAAGAAAGCACTGGATGATTTAGCAACTTGCCTGAAAGGTTGTGAAAATGTAAACGTAGATGTTTATGGATATATCTCCGGTAACGAACAAGGTAGCTACCGAGGCAACAAAGAACTCACCCTGGACGACGTTCGTGGACGTGGTGTAGTGGATTATTTGAAGAGCCGTGGAATTGATACGGATCGCCTCGACTTTGAAGGTGGTGGTACCAATGACAAAGGTGGTATTACAATTGAAATTGAAAAGCGGTAAGCTTCCGTTTTAAATAAATTTTTAGAAAGTTCCGTTGGTTTAAAAGCTGACGGGACTTTTTTTTTGATTATTATTCATACAAATTTCAGGTTCATTCCACGCTGCATCCTGCCTCATATAACAATGTTTTACTATAGCTTAAAATAAATGGAATACTAATTGCCATTAACCAGTATATCCCTCCTTTAAACTATGTCACTTTTCCCCTATTTCTATTTCTAATCTATTTCTATTTCTATAATTTCATAAATAGGTGATTTGCTTGCAAGTCATTGATTTTCAATAGACTTGATTACGGTTTAAGAATTGAGATCTAGAAGTAAGCATTTTGTTCTTGGATAAGTCCAAGGAATGGCGATTAAATAGATTGAGATAAAAGGCGAAATATTTTATAATTTAAAATTTCTTGGTTTGAAAAAAGATAAGCAAGTATTAATAATCGAAGATCATAATGGACTTCGAATGATGGAGGGAATGTTCTTAAAGAACTATTATGAGGTCGTCACCCAAAAAGATGGTCTGGATGGAATTATTTGGCTGAGTGCCGGAAATTTTCCTGACCTGATCGTCCTTGATTTGATGATGCCTCGCCTTAGTGGCGTGGAATTTTTAATCAACATAAAGAGTAGTGGTATATTTCGCGACATCCCGGTGATTATTGTATCCGGTGACGAAGATCAGGCCATTATTGAGCGCTGTAAACGGCTCGGTTGTACAGACTATATGATCAAACCATTTGATCCTCGTCAGCTGTACGAAAGAATTGAGAAAATTTTAACCGCAATCCCAGCATAACAATATACCCATACAAATAAAAATTACTTCAATTATGATAGGAATACAAACACCTGTTAAACTAAAGAAAATTCAGTTAGTTGGTTTTTCTTCTTCCTTTGATGAGGTCATGGAAGACATGGAAGAACATTTGGCAGAATACAACTTTTCGAATGTTCTAGAACCTGGTCAAAGAAAAAAATGGTTAAAGCAGTACAGCAATGTTTACGACAAGACAGATTTACCGTATGCTATTTTATGCGATTACGAATATTTGGTGGAAACCAATTTCAATTTGCTAAATGACATTCAGTTAAATCCGCTTTTAAATGATATTCCTTTTATTTGTTTTAGCACCGGGGATACTCCGTTTAACAAGAAAGATGGAATGCGTCGTGGAATAGATGACTATTATCATTTGCCGATTGACAGTGTCGGGATGCGTAAACGTATTATCTTTTTGAATAAATACAAGTCTGCTTTAAAATCGGAAGTCATAGTCAACAACGAATTATCATCTTTTAAAATGCCGATGTTTAAGCGTTCATTTGATATCGTATTTTCACTTTGTGTTCTGATTTGCGCCAGTCCATTCTTGCTAATCGTGGCTGCCTTAATCAAACTGGAATCGAAAGGTCCGATTGTTTATAAATCAAAACGAGCAGGTTACGGTTTTCAAATTTTTGACTTTTTAAAATTCAGATCTATGTCTCAGGATGCCGATACACAAATCAAAGATTTGGCGCACCTGAACAAATACGACACTGCCACGGGGGAAGATGGTAAAAAAGGACCTTCTTTTGTCAAGCTAAAAAACGATCCTCGAATTACCAGGGTTGGAAAATTTATTAGAAAATTTAGCATCGACGAATTACCGCAATTTATCAACGTACTCAAAGGAGATATGTCGATCGTCGGTAATCGTCCACTGCCTTTATACGAGGCCGAACAATTGACCAACGATCAATGGTCTACCCGATTCCTGGCACCTGCGGGTATAACGGGTTGGTGGCAAATCAACAAACAATCGGCTAAGAATTTACCTGAATCAGAAAGAATGAATCTGGATCTGGAATATGCAGAAAAAATTTCGCTTTGGTTTGATATGAAAATAATACTGAAGACGATTCCGGCGATGATTCAGAAGGATGAGAATTAGATAATTTTACAACGATGTTGTTAAAAAAAGCGATGGATGAGTTAGACTTGTCAATCGCTTTTTTTGTTTAAAAGGTTAATTTCCGCAGATATGCGGAGAAAAGGGAGGTTATTCGCCGCAAATATGCGGAGAATAGATTGCCAATACTCTTTCCCTAAACCAAAAAAAAATCCTTACCCGTACGAAACGAATAAGAATTTGTGGAGAATATCGGAGTCGAACCGATGACCTCTTGCATGCCATGCAAGCGCTCTAGCCAACTGAGCTAATCCCCCAATCAGTGCGCAAATTTACAACTTATTTGTATTGGCACCAACTAAACAAGCGATAAATTCGTTTTAATCTTCTTTTATTTTTCTGAAAGATCGTGTCACCTAATAAGCTGAATATCAATATGTTAATTCAACAAATCAACGTTTCAAAAAATCAACAAATCTTAAAATTTATCCAGTAACTCCTTTTTCTTTTGCTGGAATTCGTCCTCGGAGATGATATTCTTGTCGCGTAGCTCGCCTAATTTGAGGAGCAATGCGTAAACATCGTCATCTTCTTTCTTGACAACAGCAGACTTTTCGATGGCTTCCTCTACATCTTCTTCTACTTCCGCTATCTTATCTTTGGCCTTGTCCTTTAAATCCTGTGCGACCTTTTTTCCTTCTTTAAATTTCTCATCAAACATTTCTTTAGCACGATCAATATCAATATTGTCCAGCTGTACATTTCCACTCAAAAAAGAAGTACACACCTGCCCTACTGCGTAAGTAGATGCACCGGAAAGCGCCACCATAGAGATTCCACCCAAAAGAGATCCTAATCCAGGAATCGTCTTGATCAAGGAAGCACCATAACGTGCAAAAGCAGATCCGGTCAGGGATGCCACCAATGCTTTACCCGTCACATCCGTGTAGTCTTTGTCGTGTAGATCACAGAGTTGTCGAATCATGTCCATCTGCACCGCAGTAACGGCCGTCAAGTCCAGTAAAGGAATCGGAATCGCTCCAGCGCCCATAGAATATAGAACGTGGGTTTGAATAATTCGGTTGGCTTTATCTGAAATATTATTCATAATTTTTTATTTACTTTGTTAACATTCCTAACGAATATAGGCGTCAGATAGTTCTGTCAAAAGAATTAATAGATAAACGCCCCTTTATATCCGACGACCAGCTTACAATTCGTAGTTAGGCTTTAGCTTAGACTCATTTTTGTAGAATTTGTTGATGATGTCAACAATCTCTTCCGGGTCATCCGTTAGGGGTATTAAATCCATATCCCTGGCACTGATATTACCGTATTGTTCGAGCATGACTGTTTCAATCCATTCACGCATACCACCCCAGAATTTTGTCCCAACAAGAATAACGGGAACTGGTGTAATTTTTTTTGTTTGAATAAGCGTCAATACTTCAAATAATTCGTCAAGAGTACCAAAACCTCCAGGCATCACGATAAAAGCCTGTGCATATTTTACGAACATAACTTTACGGACAAAGAAGTAGCGGTGGTTGAGATTGTGCGCAGGATGGATATATTTATTTCCTCCCTGTTCGAAAGGTAAATCGATATTGAGACCGACGGATAATCCACCATTTTTAGCAGCCCCTTTGTTACCGGCTTCCATAATACCAGGTCCGCCACCAGTGATAATACCGTATCCCTCTTGCGTCATTCGCTTAGCAATTTTTACGGCTAGCTTATAATGTTTTTGATTGGGCTTGGTCCGTGCTGATCCAAAGATAGAAACACAGGGACCAATATTATTCATTACTTCAAAACTGTCTACAAATTCTGAAATCACTTTAAACATCGTCCAGGAATTTTCACCTTTTATTTTACTCCACTGTTTTCGGTTAGAAAGGGTTTTGTTTTTTTTGATAAATGGATCGTTTTTACTCATCTTGATTTTTTTGTGCATGAAAAGAGCCTGCTGAATATATCAGCAGGCTCTTTATTAGGTAATATTATACGATTTTAGTGTTAGCGCGTACGCTAGACATTCGTGTGTTTTTTATATTCTTTTGCGATGTGTTCATAAATTTCTTCGAGCGAGTTGTACTGATCGAATACTTTTTTAAATTCAGATACTTCTCGCGAACTCATAGGTACTACATACCGTAATACATCGTCTTCGGTAATATCTTCTGCGCTGAGGATGATGAGTCTTTCGACCACGTTTCTTAGTTCCCGAATATTTCCGGTCCAATTCACATTTTGTAAAGCCAACATTGCTTCCGGCTCCACTTTTTTCATTGGCAAACCATGCTCAGTACAAATATTTTTAATAAAATGATCTACAAGTAAAGGAATATCTTCCCGACGATCATTCAATGGTGGAACCTTGATGACAATAACGGCCAGACGGTGATATAAATCCTCCCGAAAACGTCCTTCGGCGATCTCTTTTCGCAAATCTTTGTTGGTAGCCGAGACGACTCTTACATCCACTTTAATTTCTTTGTCGCCACCAACGCGGGTAATTCGACTTTCCTGTAAAGCACGCAATACCTTGGCCTGTGCGCTTAAACTCATGTCACCGATCTCATCTAAAAAGATGGTTCCTTTATTTGCGAGTTCAAATTTACCAATTCTTTGCTTATGTGCAGAAGTAAAAGCACCTTTTTCGTGGCCAAATAGCTCACTTTCAATCAATTCGGAGGGAATTGCGGCACAGTTTACTTCAATAAGTGGCTGACTACTACGAGGGCTACGATCATGGAGATATCGAGCGACGAGTTCTTTACCTGTTCCGTTGGAACCAGTAACAAGTACTCTGGCCTCACTTGGTGCCACCAGTTCGATGGTTTCTTTTATTTCAGTCAGTGACTTGGATGTCCCGACCATTTCCTGTTTCTTCTTTCTGCTGACTTTTACCTTTAGAGTTTTATTGTCAGTAATCAGCGAAGATTTATCCATGGCATTACGCACGGTAATCAGCATTCGGTTTAAGTCTGGTGGTTTGGAGATAAAATCAAATGCTCCCTTTTTAACCGCTTCGACGGCAGTATCAATGTTAGCATGTCCAGAGATCATAATAACTGGCGTATCTGGTGCCAGCATTGCTACCCGTTCGAGTGCTTCCATTCCGTCCATTTTAGGCATTTTAATATCCATAATAACGACATCAAAATCTGCCTTTTTGAGCTTGACCATGCAGTCTAGGCCATCTACTGCTTCTTCCACAGTATATTTCTCAAATTCTAAAATATCCCGTAATGTCTTCCGAATGGCCTGCTGATCATCAACTACTAGTATTCTCGCCATAATCCTCTCTAAGGTTTTATAAAGTTAGTAAAAGTGTTTCAAGTATATATTAATAAAGATAAGTAAGTGAATAGAATTAGATAACAGAAATTTCAAGACTATTTTTTTATCAATTGAGGCTAAATACCCCACCTGACCGTCCGACAGCTTTTAACCCTGCCCGATCTGACGATCAGTCAGGCGGGGAAGAGTGATGAAATAAGAAGCCGAAATAACGTTAACTTAATTTTATTCAGCACATAATACCATAAGCTTATTAACGCGCTTAGCGTGGCAATGTTACTTCTTATAAAAGTTATTGTGACATGAATACTTAAGGAACGTTGATAAAATAAATTGAGTTTCTTGGGTTAGATATTTTATTGCTGATGAGGCAAAAAACACAGGCGATGCAGCGCATCGGCGAAGCTTTTTAACCCTGCCTGATCTGACGGTCAGTCAGGCGGGGAAATCAGCGGTAAAATATCAAGCCAAGAATGTAAAGTTATATTTAACTCATTCCTTAAGGCTACAAGTGGCAAGTTTTCTCAGATATGTTGTTGAATAGACTATTTTTACTGCAAAAAGTATGCTAAAAAAATGTAATCTATCCAGATGTACCAAATTACACAAAAAGGCATTTAAAAAAACGCATAGAATATAAAATAACTATACTTTAAGTAACTTTTCCCAATCTTAAGATAATTTTAATTTTCTAAAGCACGAATGGCCAACCAAGCCATCAAACCGCTTCCTACTTCTAGACTTTTCTCATCGACGTCAAAAGTGGAAGTATGAACTGGAGATACGATTCCACGTTTTATATTTCCCGTACCTAACCGATAAAAACATCCCGGAATTTTCTGAGAGTACCAGGCGAAATCTTCGGAGGTCATTCTAATGGGAAGGTCTACTACATTTTGCTTTCCAAGATATTCGATAGCGTGGTCTTTTGCCTGGAGGGTCATCGGAATATTATTGTCTAAAAAAGGATAACCGACTTTGATTTCCAGCTCCGCAGAACCACCCATGCTTTTAGCCAGGTTGGTTACTAGTTTTTTTAATCTCCGGTGTGCCTCTTTTCGCCATTTTTCGTTCATGGTTCGAAAAGTACCCATCAAGTTTACTTCGTCAGTAATGATGTTGGTGGCACCGCCATTAGAAGCTATCTTTCCAAAAGTCAATACACTCGGAATCGTGGGATCGGACATTCGGCTGACGACTTGTTGTAAGGCCGTTATCAAATGTGCCGTTATCAAAATCGGATCTACACAATTTTGTGGCAAAGCTCCGTGTCCACCTTTTCCTTTTACTTTCAAAAATAATTCATCAGCGGAAGCCATGTACATACCAGGACAGAAACCGACCTTGCCGACGGCGAGTGGCGGATGTACGTGTTGTCCAAATATTTTTTGTGGTGCTGGATTTTTCAGTACGCCTTCTTTGATCATAATAGAGGCTCCACCGGGTAGTTGTTCTTCTCCCGGTTGAAAAATAAGTTTGATGGTTCCCCCAAATTGAGACTTCATGTTTTGCAGAATTCGTGCCGTTCCTAACAAACTGGTTGTATGTACATCGTGTCCACAAGCGTGCATGATCCCTGGTCGTTGGGAGCGATAAGGGACCTCGCTGGTTTCCTGAATTGGTAGTGCATCGATATCTCCCCGCAGGGCAATAATATTTTTATTTTTTTTCTGACCTTTGATAATGGCTACTACTCCATTTTGAGCGCAACCATGTTCATGCTTTATTTCCATTTTTTTTAGCTGGGCAGCAATATAACGGCCCGTTTCTTTTTCCTGAAAAGAGAGTTCTGGATTTTGGTGGAGATGGCGACGCACCTTGATCAAGTCTTCGTGATAGGATTTTGCTAATTCGTGAATGGTCTTTTGCATAGTATTTTTTTTAGAAATGGCGAATAAGGAATGAAGCTTCCTGAGACAGAGTCATCGGGATATCACGCAAAGCTATGCGCTGTTAATTGGTTAATTAGTCGTTCTAACGTATACACTCGGGACCAACCCCCAGGGAATACTTTCGGGTTGAATAAGTCAGGTTGGTCTGATTTATTTAATCAACTTTATACTACCAAACATTTTAGCTACCCAACTTCCGAAAAGCACTTAACAAAATATCTATATCTTTTGAAATCGTATAATCTTTTGCGTAGAAAAAGTTGAGTCGGCGAATTGTGGGTTCATCAATTCCGGAAACGGTCAGTTCATCCACTGGTGTAACAACCCCGGGTTTTATTTTTGGTAGTAGCGTTTTGTTTTCGGTTTGTGGATGATAGCCTACCCAGGTTTTTTTGTTTAGAATAATTTGTAGGCAATTTCTTAAAAAACCAAATGGATTTTTAATAATAAAGACCAGAATAGGCGCCAATAGAAGCCCTCCAATACCCAGTAATATATCCATTAATCGCTTACTTCTACGGTACCGAAAATCTGCGATACTAAATTGGATATCAATGGTATAAAGTTCTCCAGCATTGTTTTTTGAATTACTTCCGATGATGCTCAAACTTTCTTTAGGAACAATCTTATAACTGATCTTTGGCCCCAGCCGGGTCATCCATTCCATAATGTCTTGAGCGCTGATATTTTCAGAACAGAAGATAATTTCATCAATTTTATAAATGTGTACTACTTCGTCCAACTGCGTTAAAGTACTGAGATAAATTTCTGGTTGATGATCAATTCCGTCAGGAGCAACGGTACCAATAAAATTCTTTCTGGCACCTGATTGATGCACCAGTGTTTGTACCCTTTGACTCTCCGCAATGGCACCGACAATCACCATATTTTGGGTGTCCGTATTGTCTAAATTAAGATTGCGGTGTGTGATAAATTGATGTAAAAAACGAATGCACACCGTAGACAACATTGCCCAAATGGCTCCTAGTATGATTATAATCCTGGAAGACCTATATTCCAAATCTAAAAATCCGTAAACGGCAGCAAGAATAAAAGTTCCGATGAGTAGTCCACGAATTAATTGTTTAATATTGTTTTTACGATCGTATGCACCACTAAAATAGGCGGTCGTCAACCAAATGATTAGATAAAGTGGGATATTTACATACAAAAAAGAATTATCATAATAATCAGGTGTTTTGAAATAATAAGTAGCCCAGAATTTTTTTAGATATAACAGGCCGGCCACAATTGCCAATGCATCCAATAAAGGAAAGTATGCCTTTTTAATAAAATTCCCTCCCAGGGTTATTCCGGCCCGAAAATAAATGGCCAGTTTTAACATCATAATATACAGCCAGGCACGTTCTCCCTGAAAGTGTTTACGGGCAAAAATAATCATTGCGTTGTAAAAAGTCTTTACATAATTCAGACTACCTTTCTTTGTACTTTCTCCTTTGTAATGAATAATTCTGGTATCCGCTACATAATAATTTTTATAACCTCCCTTTACAATTCGGTAAGATAAGTCTATGTCTTCTCCGTACATAAAAAAAGCTTCGTCCAGTAGCCCAACTTCATCCAGAACGCTACGACGCAACCACATAAATGCACCAGCCAACACTTCCACCTCGTGATTTTCATTATCATTCAAAAACCCCAGATGGTAGCGATTAAATGTTTTCGATTTTGGAAATAAAGAAGAGAGTCCAAAGGTTTTACAAAAAGCGACAAAAGGGGATGGGAAACCTCTTTTTGATTCGGGGAGAAAATTACCCGAACCGTCGATCATTTTTACACCCACTCCTCCTGCTTGAGGATGTTGATTCATAAAATCAAGACAAATTTTAAAGGTATTTTCTTCCACTACCGTGTCCGGATTAAGAAGAAGAATATATTTACCTTTGGCCTGTCGGATCGCTTGATTATTGGCCACTGAAAATCCAGGATTACCGGCATTGGCGATCATGATTACCTTCGGAAACTTCTCCCGAACCATCGATACGGAGTCATCGACAGAATTATTATCAACTACAAAAATCTCAACAGATAAATCGGTGGACGCTCTAACCACAGAGAGCAGTGCTTGTTCTAAAAAGTATTTTACATTATAATTGACAATGATGACGGATAACTCCATTGGGGTTGTTATTTATCCGTATTTTGGTAAGGCAATCTTGTAGCAATAGATCTTCCCAATGTAAGCTCATCCGCATATTCCAGTTCACCACCAAAAGAAATACCCCGTGCGATGGTACTGATATTAACTCCAGCGTCTTTAATTTTTTTAGAAATATAAAAAATAGTGGTATCCCCTTCAATGGTTGGACTAATGGCCATAATCACCTCTTTTATTTTTTTATCAAAAACTCTTTTTTCCAAAGAATCAATATTCAGATCATCGGGACCTATTCCTTCGATGGGAGAAATTACGCCACCCAATACATGATAAACTCCATTAAACTGGCCAGTTGCTTCAATAGCCATTACATCCCGAATGGTCTCAACAATACAAACGATTTGACTGTTTCGTTTGGGACTGGTACAAATAGTACAAACCTCCGTATCTGATACGTTATGACAGATGTTGCAATGCTTTATATTACGGCGCATTTTGAGAATAGCCTCCGCAAATTGCTCACTTGCCTGTGTCGGTTGATCCATTAGATGCAATACCAACCTCAAAGCGGTTTTTTTTCCGATTCCAGGCAGTGTAGCGAAGGCCATAACGGCCTCTTCGATTAAAGTAGAAGAAAAATTCATGTGTTTGTTATAAATTCAAAAGCGAATAATCGTAAAAATAGATTAAATTATGCATTTTTGCATTCACTGAATAAATTATATTAAAAGAACAAAAAATGTAGACTATGGCGGAAGTAATTCGAATGCCCAGGATGAGTGACACAATGGAAGAAGGTGTTATCGTAGGTTGGTTAAAAAAAGTAGGAGATAGTTTAGAACCAGGAGATGTATTGGCAGAAGTAGAGACGGACAAAGCAACAATGGAGTTAGAATCTTTTCAGGAAGGGGTTCTTTTATATATTGGTGTAGCAGAAGGTCCGGTTCCCGTCAATGGTATTCTGGCCGTAATTGGAGAAGCAGGAGAAGACTACAAACCTGCACTTGCTGCTGCGGGCGACGAAACTTCCAGTAGCGAAAAGGAAAAACCTGAGGAACCAGCTAAAGAGGCGGCACCCGAAGTAGCCGTTGCTACCGAGCAACCAGCCGCCAGTCCAGTTAATGATAGCCGTGTCAAAGCTTCTCCCCTCGCAAAGAAAATTGCGCTTGATTCAGGTCTGGACTTGGCCACCATCAATGGCAGTGGTGATAACGGTAGAATCGTAAAAAAAGATGTAGAGGCTCACTTAAGCAAGACTGCTGCTCCCGCAAGTGCACCAGCAGCTAAAGCAGAAGAAGCTAAAGGTCCTACAGTAGCACCGTTTACCTACGGTGGCAGCGGGCAGGCAGCTGAGGAAGTACCTGTTAGCCAAATGCGTAAAGTCATTGCCCGAAGATTGGGAGAAAGCAAATTTTCAGCACCTCATTTCTATTTAACCATTGAAGTAGAGATGTCTAAGGCTATGGAAACTCGAAAGCAATTAAACGAAATCGCACCAACCAGAATTTCTTATAATGACTTAGTAGTTAAATCGTGTGCAGTAGCATTACGTCAGCATCCTGCGATCAACAGCTCTTGGCTGGGTGATAAAATCAGAATCAATCAGGAGATCAATGTAGGGGTAGCCGTAGCAGTGCCTGACGGATTACTTGTCCCAGTGATCAAACATGCGGATATGAAATCGCTTTCGCAGATTAACGTAGAAGTAAAAGAATTAGCCGGTAAGGCAAAGGAAAAACGTCTGCAGCCTAATCAGATGGAAGGAAATACTTTTACTATCTCTAACTTGGGAATGTTTGACATAGACGAGTTTACGGCGATCATTAATCCACCGGATGCTTGTATTATGGCCGTTGGCTCGATTGCTCAAAAGCCAGTAGTGAGGGATGGTGAATTAGCCGTTGGAAACATTATGAAATTAACACTAAGTTGCGACCACCGTGTGGTGGATGGCGCCTCTGGTGCTAAGTTTTTACAAACGGTAAAGTCGATGTTAGAAGATCCAATCCGATTATTGGTTTGATAGAATAGATAAGATATTTTAGGGAAAGCCAGTAACAGAACATTGTTGCTGGCTTTTTAGTTATAGATGAATGAGTAAAGAAACAAATAAGAAAACATTGGTAATCGGAGCTTCCGAGAACCCATCACGTTACGCCTTTAAGGCCATCAAGAGTTTGATAAATAGTGGCCACGAAGTAGTCGCCATTGGTAGAAGGGCCGGTAAGATAGAACATGTAGCGATCCAAACGGGACTTCCCGAGCTAAAAGATATTGATACGGTTACTTTGTATATAAATCCTTCTATTCAAGCGGAATACGAATCTTATATTTTGTCTTTAAAGCCTAAGCGCATTATATTTAATCCAGGAACCGAGAATCCCACATTAATTCAGCATGCAAAGAAGGAAGGGATTCTTGCGGAAATAGCCTGCACGTTGGTAATGTTGAGCATTGGTGATTATTAAGATAAGGATCATTTAAAAGAAAAGGGACGTAATTTGCATTACGTCCCTTTTCTTTATAGTAAAGTGAATAACTAAATTTTAGTATCCAGCTTCTTTGTTACCAGAGTAACTCTTACCACCTCTTCCTGCGTTGTTAACACCGCAATTAGGGCGTCCCATTTCGCTTTCAGAAGTTGCAACTTCAAATTCTACTCGACGATTCATCATGTTAGAACCACTAGAAGGTACTAAGTTGTTGTTTTCTCCACCCCAGTTAAGGACGAAACGATCGCGAGAGATACCGTATTTACCTACCAGGTAATCGATAGCAGCGTTTGCACGATTGTAAGATAAAACATCATTGTAGCAATTACCAGCAGTTTGATCCGTAAATCCGTTAGCAACAATACGTACACCAGGATTCTGCTTCATAACAGAAGCTACATTACGTAATTTACCGTATTCAGAGTTACGAATTGCATAACGGTTGTTATCAAAGTGAATCATTGGCAAGAACCAGTTCATTGGAGCAGCAGTACCACCGCCTAATTCAAGACCAGCAATTTTTGCATCAATCAAACGGTTCACGTCGCCTTCATTCATTGGGTCTGGACCAGCAGGAATGATTGCCACACCTTTAGAGTCGATTTCGTAACCAGAAGGAGAGTAATTTTCCTCATCCTTACAGTCAGCAATACCGTCACCGTCGCTATCCAAGGTTTCTCCTCGTGTATTTACAGGACAACCTTTTTCAGTAGCTTCTTCCTTATCGAGCATATCGATAACACCATCTTCATCCGTATCAGTCAGATCAAGCATAGGACGAGATTTAACTTCTGCTAAATCTTCAGATAACTCATCCATTGGGCTAGCCCACCATAAAGGAACGTTCTTTTCGTCTTTCTTACCTAAAGAAATCCCTAAACGTAAGTTTGTGTAATGAGCCAAGTCATCTTTTGGAGTAAAACCACTGCCAACTAATTCAGCAGCATCCAGTAAATCGCCACCGCGACCAACCACTCTAAACATCTTATGTTCTAAACTTAAGCTTATTTTATCTGATAAACGGAAACCTAATCCCAAACCAGCATCGTAGTGTGCAGAAATTTCCCAGGCATCGTCAAAGCCATTTTCCGAAACGTCAAATTCATTATCACCGTCAATTGCAATAGCTTCAATACTAGAAATACCACCACCTATAAAAACATATGGGTTTAATTTTCTATTTCTATTAGTACGAAAGTTATTTAAACTTGCAACTAAATTTACGTCTCCACTAAATAATCTGGTTTCATAAACTGGCTTCCAGTCATCACCAAACGCTCCAGTACCACTTAGTCTAGCCCATCGGCGACCATCAGCAGGTCTTCTATCGTCATTTTCCTCACCTCTAAATTGATAGTAGTTCGCGTCAACACGAAGTGAGAACATGTAGTCGATCGCCTTACGTATATGGAGGCCGGCACCGAAGCTGGAATTCCAGTCAACGTCACCGGTAAGTGCGGTGTGACCAACATTAATACCCAATTCCCACATATTTTTGGGCTTGGCGTTAATTTTCAGGTTGCTCGCAGGAGTCTGAGCAGTTGCTTGAGAAAACAACGCAGTACCCAATACGAACATTATTAAAGTTAAAATTTTCCTTGTCATAGGGTTTTTACTTTGATGATTAAAAAATAGGTGAATAATATCTTATTATAAATGATGTAATACAGATGCAAAAGTATTTAATTTTTTCCACGGTACAAATATTTGCTGATTTTTTTTAAAGATATCTTGGCTAAAGACCCAATTAAATCAATAAAATATTTTTTTAATGTGCTTCTTACTGATTTGAAGTAAGTTATTCCGTAACTAAACGCACATTTTTAATACAACTGTTACGCTTTCATACCTTTGTTGTTGCGCTTATGACTCTATATTTATTAGAAAGTAACGAATATTTTCTATTATATTTCACTTTTTTATTCCATATAAAGCTTAAAACATATAAACCAAAAAAATATGCTAGAGAATTGGCTTAGCCCACTTTCAATTGATGAATTTACTCCTACAAAATCCTATTCCCGCACTCAATTCGGTCGGAAAATGATTTTTCACTGGAAGACAATTCCCCCCTTGGAAAGAGTACAAATTGCTATCATTGGATTAAATCAAAATGAGGCCAATGCCGTTCGAAAAGAACTTTATAATCTTGAATTTCCATTTCGATCATTCAGAGTGGCCGATTTAGGTAATATCAGAAATAAAAATCATTCTTTTCTTATCCCTGTGATTAAAGAATTGTTGGATAGCAATATTGTTCCGCTAATTCTAGGTCGTGATATTGAGCATTCGGTTCCACATTATCAATCTTACCACTTACGTAAGTACGTAAATTTGGCAATTGTAGATGAAAAAATCCGGTTAAACGTTTCAAAAAATGAAAAAAAAGATAATTGTTATTTAAATATCTTAACTGAAAAGAAAAAACCCACGCTGTTCAACTTGGGCATCCTGGGCTACCAATCTCATTTTACTTCGTCTAAGTTGGTCTCTGACCTTTCACAAGCAAACCACGAGCTCCTTAGACTTGGTGAAATTCGAAGTAATATAACAGAAACCGAACCATTAATTCGTTATGCAGATTTGTTAACTTTTAATATCGCAGCATTAAAATCTCTGGAAGCTCCCGCCCAGGAAGATTCCTCTCCCAGCGGTTTTTTCTCCGAAGAGGCGTGTCAACTCTGTCGTTACGCAGGGTTAAGTGACCGATTGACTTCTATTGGATTCTATGGATATCATCACGAAAAAGATTCTCAGCTACAAACTGCCAAAACAATTGCACAGCTCATCTGGTATTTTATTGAAGGAGTAAAAAACCGCAAAAAAGATTATCCCGTTTCTAGCCAGGGACTGATAGAATATATTGTAGAAAATAAAAACAGGGATCATCAGGTTCATTTTTGGAAAAGCAATAAGAGTGGTCGCTGGTGGCTGGAAGTTCCTCTAAAAGGAAAAGGAAAACGAACGGAAATGGTTCCCTGCTCTTACGAAGATTATAAGGCAGCTTGTCAGGATGAAATGACCAGCCGTTTGTTGCGAGCATTTCAAAAACTATCCTAAGGATCATTAAAAGAATAACTTATAACATTTGGCTGCTTAATTTACTCCTACTCTTCGTTGGTGAAAAACTCATTATGCTACGGCATAAATCGCATTTCACCGCCTCGATTATAAGCAAATTAACCGACCCAAA
>ENA-ORXR01000563-ORXR01000563.1-marine-metagenome-genome-assembly--contig:-NODE-563-length-49030-cov-17.086144_pt1 | contig 49030 bp, 39 predicted proteins | sample MGYA00237866_ERZ511479 | MGnify/ENA metagenome assembly ERZ511479
AGTTCCGACTATTATTGTAGTCTCTAGGCACTCCATACCATCTGGAGTACAAAGCCTTTTGATTTGTGTCGTTTGAGGATCACAAGGAACTGCGCCTGTTGGCTCTGCAATTGGAGCTAATGTTGTGAAGTCATAATATGACGTTGTTAGCGTTCCACAATTATCTGTGATTGCTCTAACGTAGATGGTAAGAGGGTTAAGCGTACAGACAGCATCATAAGCCGTTGATTTGTCACATTCCTCTTCAATGGTAACGGGTACCGTTCCCTTGATTGTTACGGCTCTTGATTTTTGCCCCGTTTCGGTACAACTTGAGCTCCAGTTTAAAGTCGCATTTCGTCCGACTATTTCAATATCAATCGCTTCTGCACAATCGTAAATCAAAAATAATCCATCTCTTTTAGTGTTGCCGTTTAGCGTGTTGCTAGCTTCCGCATTACAACCGATTGAATTTAGGTAGGCTGCAATATCTTCAACTACTCTGAAACTGTTGAAATTTAAGGGAATTGAAACACCGTTTACTAATACTTCTGAATAGGTTTCTTTGCCGAATGTTAGACAATTTGTAGGGTCGCTTGTACACTCATAGCAAATATCAAGACATAATGCTGAATCTAAACTTGGAACAGGGCAAACCACCAAACAAGCTGTATCAATGGCTGTAACTTCTTCCTTGGTAATTAGGTCGAAAAACTTGCAAGTCAGTTGATTATTGCAATCTTCATAGAACAATTGCGTATATTCAGTAGTAGCCAATACATTCTTTTCGATTGAGAATTCCCAATCAATATTATTGCCATCACAAAGGGTTGTGACTTGTTTCAATCCTAATTATTAATGGACAACAGTTCTAAGCCGCCTTCACTCCCAAATCACTCAATTTCAAACAACTACACCAACACTACTTTCCTTCTTCTTTTATTCCAATATGTCAAAGACCGTTGTTTTTCTTGTATTTTAAGTTCAATTTCAAATAGATAACAGTCTCAATGTCATTCAGTTACAACCAGTTTGTCAAACAGCCTAAATAAATTCAATGCCGGAATCTATTTTATACATATATTTCTATAGGTACAATTTACGCATCTTTTTTTATACTTTGTAGCCTTCGGATACTTTTCCGTTTCTAGAACATATTTAATTCCTTCTATAGCTTTCTTTATTTGCTGCATGGCACTTTCATCGATCATGATTTCCTTTAAGTAATTCTGGCTCCTTGTATAAATTAAGTACCCGCGATTTACTTCTACTTCAAAAACTTCACGAATCAAATACGCATAGCAATATAACTGTGTACGATACGTCTCATATACCTTGCCTTCATAATGAGCAAACTTGTAATCCAGAGGCGCCATACTGCCATCCTTAAACACTAATACCTCATCCACCTCGCCGCGCAAGCCATCCATGGCCATATAATAGTTAATTTCCTTGGCTGTGGCACCAAGTCTTTTACGCAGATAACCGACATTTTGTCTTGCCTTTTGCAAATGAACCTCCCTGCCTTTTAGTACTTTATAGTACTTTTCTTCATACTGAGGAATCCGCAACACATACTCGAAATATGTAAATCTCGGGCAATACAAATACTGGATGATATGGGAAGGGGTGATCGAAAACATCAGAAAAACAGCGCTCGAATTTCATTATTAATCAACCGACGATCAAAAGCTTGTCCTAGTAATCTGGAGTGCCTCAATTGATCCCGATTCATCGTAAATAAATACACCTTGTCTAAATTTTCGTCAATAAGTCCTTCCAATTGTAACTCCAACGTATCCTTCCTGTCCTTATCCGTCGTTCCTAGAAATACAGAGAGTTGAACTCTCGTTAATCCTGCTAGTTTACATACCTTCGCCGCTTTCGTCCGTGCCCGATCATTCGATATGTCATACAATACCCATACGATCATAATGATATTTTTTTTAGTTGACCCAGTAACTCGTTCGCAAACTCATGCGCATCCCATTGAATAGCATTCGCTCGCGTCTGTAGTCTCCCTTTATAGCGCACCCGATCTACTTCAAAATATTGGTTCAACCGTTCAATCAGTACCGGCTTGCCTTCTACATTTAACGTGATGCCCTGAGCCGTCACATCATAATGCGATTGTTTCACCTTCTTCCCTGCAAACAGCGAAAACACGACTTTGTCGACATAACAGCGATACGGTTCTATAAAATCATGCACCATGCTTTTGTGGTTGTAGTCATCTCGATGCATAAAACCAACAAACGGATCCAAGCCTGCTAGCATCAATGCTTTCTCTATTCTGCTATACAGATAACCGTATCCGTAGTTCAACATTGCATTAAACACATCCTTAGCAGGCCGATAGCTGCGTCCAGCAAATCGATAATGTCTTGGCAGTACATCACTCATTGCTTCGAAGTAAAAACGTCCTGCGGTCCCTTCCCAGCCTCTTATGGTATCTACTACATCAGTAAGTGAAGGAGCATTAACGTCCTCAATTTTTGTTCTAAACCGTTCTATCCCTGCAATTTTATTAGACAACATTACGCGGTGTTGTGTCCGGTGCTTCTTCATCTCTGTTAACAGTTTCGCTTGGTTGCCTAGTTTTTTAGACAGCCACTTTTTTACATAATGCAAGGCTCTTTCATCACAACTTGCTTCTAATTGCCGTTTTCTGATCTTGGTGGTCGATCCCAGTTTACTATGCCAGACTCGACCAATCGGAAATCCGTCATATTCCAAAAACACAATGTCTATGTTATTCTTCAATGCAAGTTTTACCGCATCAGAAGAGAGTGCTACCCCTTCTGATATCCAAATACTCTTCACTTTAAATGCGGCTATTTGTTGTTTAAACGGTACGCCATCCTTCTTCATCTTCACCTCAAACAATTGATCCTTGATATGAAGGTAAGTTCCTCTAGTATTTAAGTGAATTTGCACTTTTTTAATGTTTAATTATTAGTGTTTAATGTTTAATGATCCCCAGAACTTCATCACAAAGGTAGGTACATGGGGATGCCATCCCCGTTTTTTAGCCTATAAATCAAGCAATTAGTCATTATCTTTTCTGTTCATTAAACATTAAACACTAAACACTAATCATTAAGTTTTATCGTTCCAAATCCTCTAGCTACTGATTTTCCTATTCCGATATAGTCAGGGAGTAGCACATTCGACACAAACGAGCCTTTAAACACTGTCATACGTTGGTTTTTAAACTTAGTACTCGTTTCTTCTAACTTCAATTTTACCATGATTCGTTCGTGCTCATGATGTTTCACCGCTTTAAAGAAATTGAGGATATTGGTGGCTAGTATTCGTTTCAACTTTGCTGTTTGTTCTTGTGGTTCCAGGGTCTGATACACTTTATAGTTCTCTGAGTTGAGTGCCATCCACGGTGTGACCCACTGATATTCAAACAAATCATCTTGCACGCCAACCGTTGTCTGATCACTTTTCAGATTTTTCTGCTGCAGTCTATACTGTTTCCCATTGATGTCTAATTCCTTAATCCGCAAAAAGTTTTTTACGAGCAGTTTTGCCCCTTCATCAATCCCAACCACCATCGGGTTATTATCAACCACCTTATATTGTATTTTCGGATATCGATAAATCGGGTTGCCAGTACTATCATGATTGTGCAGCAAGTCTGATTCCTCTCCAAACTTGTTGGCAAAATAGCCGCGTAACTTGTGCGCATCTCGCTGCTGAAGGGTGATTTCTGGGAAGTTGAGGGTGGTGTGTTGCATTTTTTTAGAAGATTTTTGTGTGTTCTTTAACCGCTTGATAACCTGTATTTACTCTAAAGCTATTTTCATCGTAATGATAGCATTTAGAGGGATTTTCAAGGTTAGAGACATAAAAATGTAATTGAGGCTCACTATCGAAATCAATATGTTCCTGATCCCAACCGACTGGCACATTCACCACATAGTCATAGAATGTTGCTTTTATTAAAGCGAATTGTGCTCGTTTCTCAAACACAGTAGTTGCTTGATTCCGATAAATCTCACAATACTTTTCCCAAAGTTTTTTAGCTGTTAGGTTGAGTTGCACATAAACAGATTCCATTTTTCTATATGGTATGAACTGAAATTGACCAACATCTCCAAATTTGAGTTGCTGTAGAGCTTCTAACTCCTTGGAAATCTTGTTATCTGATTGTTTCCTTATTTCTTTAAAATAGGCTTGAATCAACTGCAAATAGTCACTTTCATTTATGGTTTCGACAGATTCTAATACATTCATCGTTTTCAATATCAAATCAGGTCCATATAACATACTTGTAGGTTTTTCTAGCTCCTTGATACGATATAAAAACACTTCACTTACCTCTGGTCGTTCATAATACCGATTGGCTCTACCAGCCGCCTGAATGATTGAGTCCAAAGGCGCAAGTGCTCTAAAAACAGTGTGAACAGAAATATCAACCCCAGCTTCAATTAATTGAGTGGAAACTATGATATTTGGCAATTTATTAATTGGTTCTTTTATTCGGCGAATAATCGCTTTTCGTTCAAAAGGAGTTAGTGCTGTGGTAAGAAAATATAGATTAGCACTCTCCTCAGAAATTTCATTCTTTAATACTTCAAAACAGTCTAATGTCACCTGCTTTGTGTTAAGAATGATAAGAATACTTTTTTCAGGATTGGTCTTGCAATAATTAATCACGGTATTTGAAAATTCATCTAATTCTACAATTGAGCTAGTCTTGTTTATTAATTTAGTTCGATTGAAAAACTTGAAATATTGTTGATAGTTTGGGATGATTTCATGAATCTCTTTTTCTGGTTCAAAAATAAGAGGTTGTGTTGCAGACATTAGAATAAAGTAACAGTTAAAACGATCCCCTAAAACTTTAAAAGCAGTTCGAATCAATTCCCACAACTCATACTTTATCTGTTGAATCTCATCTAAGATTATTATAGCATTACAGAGATTAGGAAACTTTAAAAGTTTGCCTTTATGATTTGTAAATAACCCTTCTATAAGCTGAACGAATGTCGTGACCACAATTTCGGACTGCCAGGTCTCAATCAAAAATTTACTAGTTTCAACATCTTTCGCTACCAGCACTTCATCTTCATCAGCAGTCTTATATTTTGGTTCTGCTAAATGGTGATGCTTAAGTAACACCTTTGAAGATGGAGCGTTAAAAATTTCATTAAAAACTGTATAATTTTGATCAATAATCGACGTAAATGGAATCGTAATTATTATCCTAGGATTTTGAGTAGCAAGCATTTTTTTTATCTCCATTGCAATACCCAAGGAAGTAATTGTCTTACCTAGTCCAGTAGGCAATGTGATTGAATACAAATGTTTTTCTGGATCAAACGTTTGCCGAATATTCTCCAAGCCTTCAAAATACGCCTGATTTTTTAATCGATCAATTTCTTTTATTGAAGGTTTATTCCAGCCATGCTTTTCTCTAAATTGACTAATTGCATTATAGTCAAAACTTGTCGTTTCCAAACTTTTATCCTGACCTAATTTTACATCAGATTTATCAGAAAACAACAAGGAAGAAAAGAATAATTGATGAATATAAAAATACGCTGTTTTTTTTAAATTTGGTAGTTCTTTGAAAGCATCAGGAAAACTATCCAAAGCGTAATCTTCAAATTCAATAAACACATGCTCCAACTCCTGCATGTACGTTTTGAAATCATTCCAATCATAAGATAGAGAGACTTCTATAAGCAATTCATTTAAGATCTCCTGTACTTCTTCATCATAAAAATTATTGGGTAAAATTTCTAAATCTTCCTCCTTACCTCGGATACTTTCTAGCTCAAAATCAAAATTTTTCATGTGCCCATGATGCCTTTTGACCGAAGTGAATAGAAAGAAAGGAAGCAACTCTCTTTCCAATTCACTGACATTGGCGTTAGATAAATACTTTATAGCAATTTGCTTGGCTAAAAAGGCTGAAATCAACGCATGATGCTTAGGTCGAATAACCGTTTTACCTGCTGAATGAATATAAGTTTGAAAATTCTTCGTGGCTTTGCCAATATCATGAACAGCTCCTTGAATAAAAGCTAAGTCCTCAAGCACTTTGGACTCAATACAAGTAGAAAAGTGCTTACTCATTACTGTAGCGCGACAAAATCGGGCAACCTCACGCAAATGCTGAATCAATGGCTTGCCAGGATGCGAAATGATTGTTGTCATAATAACAGAATATTTCCAAAGGAGGTTTTATAATAATTATCTGTTTTTACCAAGATCGTTTTCCCTTGTCTTTCTAGCAAAATCTCTGCATAATCAGTTACAACTCGATCTCGTTGCATCTCCATCGGCATCGTATCCGTTGTATAATAAAACGATTCTCCAAACTTGACTGGATGCTCCTGATTGATTAAGGAGAGATTAACGACGGACTGAATCTCACTATACTCTTCTTTTGCGGCCACTTGTGGCACTTCCTCTTCTCCAATCCAATCCACTACAGAAGAAAATTGAGCCAACCCCAGATAAGGCGAAAAATGGTGTCTGACATTTTTAATCCGTTCGGCAAGCGCTGTGAACACCTTCTCATCTTTATGATGGAAATAAATTCTAAACTTTGGATGCTTTAATAATTCAAATTCAATCTGCGTCCGATTTTCTATATTAAAAAACGAGGAAGGAGATTTCCCAGTATCTAGAAGGTTGAATCCAATGTTCACTTTCTTTATAGGATTAAGTATTTGAATAGCAATGTCAGAATTCTCCTTGTTAAACAACTCATTTACAGGAATGACACCTTCAGGGAAAACATTTGGAGAAATCTCGCGCTCTACTCCTAGTATGGCTCCTAACACACCAGCCAAGGCCGTTCGTGTTGGTATCGCATAAGTAAGAGGAGATGATGTCGTATTAAATTTCCTAAAATGCCCGTATTCACTCGAAATATCAAAAATTAATAGTTTAAGCGATTTCATTTATTGCTTTTTTTAAGTCAATGCTATTTCCTTCATAGATCGCCTTTAGACGGCCATCCAATTGAATGTTGATAGATTCAATTTTTGATTGATTAGCCTTCAATGCATTGATCAATTCAGTAACATCCAATTTGAAATCTCTAGTACTTCTAACTTTCATTTCATTCTCACAATCTAAGGTCAATCGCTGACGAAGATTACCAATGTAAAATGGTTCTTTATAATTCACACTCAACAAGAGTAGGGGACTTTGTCCAAACTTAGAACGAGAAATCAGGTTTTTAGTACCTTCCCAAATCCCTTCTATCAATAGTACTTTATCATCATCTGTCATTTTCGAATAAGCAGCCGCCTTTTCATTGACAATGCCATTAAAACCAATGATAGCATAAGGCAGTTTGTATTCTGTACGGAATGTAGCTTGTCCTTTTTTATCTCCAGAGGCAAATGCTCCTGTGCCTTGCTCTTCTAAAATAGTTGTCTGGTTTAGAGATTTCCCCATTTGGAATTGTACAGGTCCTGTAAAGGTAATTGAATCCTTATCTAGTGGTAAAACTCCACCAAACACGCGGATATCAATACATTTATCCAACAAATTAGCTGTGTGTACATCTTTAGGTACGTTTTTATCCTTTCTAAAATCTTCAGCACGTCGTTTTCCACTAGCAATGTAGTCTTTACCTCCATCCGAATACTTAGTTTCTCTAACAAAAATATCTTTCTCATTTGATCCGTTATATCCTTTATACTCAAACCAATAGTCTCTAATAGAGCGTTTCAGACGTACATCCGACACAATAGCTCGGCTGTCTTCCGAGTCAAAACGAGGGCGATTTTCGTTTAGCGGATCACCATTCGGGTTTGCATTTTCGATTTCATAGAGGAATAATAATTCAGTTCTGTTTTTAATTATTGACATGTTTTAATCTTTTTTTGTTTTAAAATTGTTTCCAAATTCAAGCCCTGCTACAAAGTAGAAAGACAACTCGTTATTGGACATTTGATTTAACTTATGCTTATTTAAAATGAAGTATTGTTTTACAAAATCTTTTAAATTTCCGTAGGCATTTATATTGGATTTGGTGTAACGCATAAGTTTTTCAACTGCTTGAACGTATATATCCATTAGAAGCTCTGGATTAAGGTTGTAACCCTTTAGTTTTTTATCAAATGGCGTATTACCATCTAACTTCATACTTTGTTGGTTAAACACCTGTCTTACAAGCACACCAACCGAGAACACACCAACTTTATATCCGCTTTCCAGATCGAAGAAGTCTTTGTTTTCTTCGATAAATGATTTAAATTTTTCAACATCAAAAGCAGGTTTTTTTTCCTTTTCTTGATCTTCTTGTACATTTTTCATTTCCATACTGAATGTAATTTTATTTTTAGGAATAATATTTAATTCTTTGAGATAAGCTATCATTAACATCGACAGCTTTACCAAGCTGGTATGATATTTAATTTCCTTGTTTAAGTATAGCGTGTAATAACTATTTGAATATTTCTTAATACCGTCAAAGCCTTTGTCTATGTAGACTTCCCTAACTTTACTCATTATTTTATCAAACAAAACATTTTCAGAAAGTGGCAATCCAAGGAAAACTGTCTGAATGATCTCATAAAATTCATCATCAAAAAACGCACGCAATACCGCAAAATTGAATTTCAAATCATACATCTGCTTATTGTGGGTCATCGCATTTTTATACAATGAATTCCCGCTTATCGCCTTAGGTGCATCGACAAACAACTCTCTGAATCTCGAAGGGAATACCTCTTCCATAGATAGCTTTATTTTAATTGCTTTTGTTGTTTGATTTTCTTCATAAAACAATAGATTCAAAGCGAATTGATTATGATCTCCAGATTCAGTAGCAATTTTGCGCATGAGAAATCCTTCTCTGCTTTCAATTCTTTCTTTATCAGATTCTTGATAGTCCAATTCGTTTAAGATATCCAATGCTTTATCTAGTAATTTAGGTTTTGAACCTACTGCGAGTTTAGGAATGATGTAGTAACTTTTTCCATAAAAATACTTGCTAAGGTTTTGCACTACGTACTTTTGTCCCAATTCAAAATCTAATGCACAATCAGAGCATATTGGATAATTTTTCCAATTATTCTTTTGCTTGAAAAAACCACTTACAAAGCCTGTCTTATCTACAGAAGCATATTTAAAGGGAGAAGCAAATCCATGAAGTGTAGGTTTGCTTTCTAGACAAACTGAGCAAGTATGGTCATGTCCTTCAGAGGTTACGTTGTATTTAGTGGATTTTCCTTCTGTTCCAACTTGATACAACCGTTTTTGAATAGCTCCGAAATTTCCTAAATATTCTAATTCAGGTAAGCCAACAAAGCGAATACTGAAACCTGAACTCATTTGTTTTTTCTTGTCTAATGTTTCAAACAGTTCTAATAGTTTCGATTTAACTGTTTCGCTATCTTCATCAAGACAAAGTTTTAAAGCTTTCAAAATAAGATGTTCTTCTAATTCTTCAAATGTTTTTGAATAAGCTATAGAATCATTGATTTGCTTTGGATAAAAGGTTCCAAATTTCTTATCTATATCTCCAAATTTAGTGGTAAAGGTAATATCTCCTCCTCTTGCAGATCCTTTCCTGTAAGCATACTTGGAATAGTTCCTTTCACTTACCGCATCAATATCAACATGATCAAATACACAAGTGTAATTGCCATTGTCTTCCAACAATCGAAATACGGCAACTATGATATCATAGTTCTTTCCAGGAAATAAATTCTGGATAAAGTTCTGATAAGGTTCTACCTTTTTATCTCCCTTCAACTTTCCAATTTCAATAACTGCTTTGTCTTGCATTGTATTATTATTAATTCTTATAAAAAACACCTACTTCCCCCTAGTCAACAAAACCCCCAACCCCAAAATCAAATCCCCCATCCCCCAAACAAACAGTATAAACAGCATACCGATACCAGTACCCAGTGCCGCCCCAGCCTGCTCAGCTTCGTCTTGAGTACTGTCTATCAAGTCAGCAGCACCACCTAAACTCGCAATCAGCCACCAGAGCATCAGTATATTGAATAGGATGAAGGTCCATTTTATTAGTTTTCCAAAAATGGAGCGTTTAGGTTTTCGTTGTTGTGCCCCACATTTGGGACAAGTCATAGCGTCTTTACTGATTTCGGAGTTACAGGACTTACAATGAATGAGTGTCATCGTGATTTGTTTTTTTGTGTTAAAAATTACTTTCTATCACAAACATAACATACCCGATTCCCACTACGTGCGAAACCTAAAATTCACTCACTTTTTTTTGTATATAATCTTTAAACGCTTGAGGAGTGATGACTTTTACACGCCCTGGCAATCCCAACACAAATCTACCTACGCCCTTCCAACTACGCACCTGCCCAGTAAACTCCACCCAGCCACGCGCCGTATTGCGAACACAGCCTCGACTAGCAGGAAACTCCTCCAACAATAAGTGATGCGCCATTCCATCCAACTCCAAGCGTACCGTCTCCCAACTATCACCAGTCATCCCAAATAAGTCAATCGGTGATGCGATCCGCTCCTCAACCATCTTAGTATTCAATACCTCGACATCACCAATCCGATCAATCTTAAACTGACGTTGCTCCCCCTTCTCAACATCCCACCCAATCAGATACCGGCGATCAGCAGTAAGTTCCATAGGCTCAACAAGCCGATCAGTTACATCATTGCTTGTAAGCGAGCGATAGCGTAATATCTTCATCTGACACCTGAGATTGATCGCAATTCGACTTAAGTTTAACAACTTACTAGCATGCAGTTGCGGCAAGGCATCAGCAAGGGGAATCAGCGATCTGTTCAACTGTAATTTGTGGATAATATTAGTGGCCTCAGGCGATTTGCCACTATAGTCTTGAAGTAATCCGTTTAATAACTCCAATTCGCTTTTTGTAAAAGGGGAATTGCTGTCTGCACCCAAGTCAAAGTCAAGGAAGTAACGATGCTGCTTGTCTTTAGAGATCGGATAACCAATCGAATTTAATAGTAAGATTCTTCTGTGAACTGCCGAATTAGACATGCCTAGTTGTCGCTCTAGGTTTTTTACTGATTTCTTTGGCGTTGTATTCAACAATCGAATAAGCTCGAAAGTCTTAAACAAAGACTTGTTTTCGGACATTGGGTTTTGGGGCTTTATAGGTTTTTTCTACACAATAATAATATTTAAAATACATATTAAAAAATTTACGCAAAAAAGTTTTCAACATGATTTAAACAGGTAGCAAAATTAAAGAAACAACGAATCCAATTATAAACAAGTATTCTTAACTTTTCCCGAATAAATTTGCGAATGAAAAAGAAAATCTCAACTCGAAACCGACCTATAATATTGATAATCATTGCATCCACTACGATCTTAACAACTAAATATTCCCGATAATTATCTAGTTTTAAAGCTGCCCCAGCACGAATGAAATGACAAAACGATACGTCTAAAAAATCGAATTCAGCCTCAGCATTCCCTCCTAATCCGCTACATACAACCAGAAAGCAGCACAACGCCAAATAAATAACTAATCACTATTTTGGATGTTTGATTCATTTCGAAAGCTAAAAGATTAATTTTAAATACCAATTCCCCTACTCTATCTCCGCCTTCAAATACCTCAAATCAACTGGCACTTGTTGCCCGTCCTCATCAAGCTTCGTTTTATCAAATACCTCCATAACAAAAGATTGATCATCGATCCAATACACGCGATAAATTTCCCAATCTTTTGAAGCATAGGAGTAAGCAGTTTTTATGTCATCCAGATGCTTGCAATTTTTGATGTCGTAAATCACGATGGTGGAACGGGCATCATAAAATTCCTTAAAGGTATCGTAATCAATAGAAGAGGAAACCAATATCTTTTCATTTGAAGGGGAAACAATCAACCCGTAAGCACCATGATCGTAACCACAAGAAGGAAAGAAAATGGAGCCATTGTCCTTGTCTAAGAAAAAGGATTCATAGATACTTTCGCCAAAGCGGCCAATCGAATACGCATTCATTTCCTTAAAAAATCCTCCATAAGTATAGCAAGGACGGAAATAGTTTTCACCACATGGAAATTTGAGCAAGCGATCCTTTACATCTAGTGTAAAGTAACCACCCTTCTCAGGATTTCCTACAGATTTCCAGGGCACCACTTTTTTTGACCCCTTATTCTCTCTAGTCCTCAGAGCAGCGTAAGATTCAAATTCCGAAGGCGCAATTTTAGTCAGCTTTAACTGTAATGCCTCAAACTTGATGTCTGGTTGCTTAAATTCAGAATAATTGAAATATTGTGGCAATTTAGAGAAGTCCGCATCCAGGGAATCTACTGTAAATCCATCAAATACATACCCCGTTTGATACCGATCTTTGTTTTTCCAATCATGATCGTTCAATACGACCTGAATCCATTGCCCAGAAATGCTTTTACCGTTGTCCACAACCTCAAGTTGAATTCCTGTTTCTTCTAGGACGTTTAGCCTAGTACCCAAATCAAAACTCCCTAGCTTTTTAGCCGTAAGATTCGGCTGCGCTCTATAACTTAGTCCGCTTGCCGCAGTCACATACACAACCCTCTTTTTGTTTGAACTTTGATCTTCCACTACCGCCCTTTCAGATGAGCTATTAGGGATTGGACCTTGGCTGTTCTCTTTCTCGTTCCTTGTATTATTACAACAAAAGAGGCTAAAAAGAGTAATTAGAAAAAAGGCATTTCTCATACTATCATGATATTAACGCTAGTAAAAGTACTCCAATTACTGCTAGTTAAAGATTCTAGCCTGTGGTTTAAATTTTCCGTAACAAAAACAATAATAGAATAATAAATATCCTTTCTTAACCACCCTATCCAACGTAACACCCCAATAGCGAAGCTTTAATTGTTCCTTGATCCTTGTTCCTTAGCGAAGCGTTAATTGTTTTCTTGGGGTCATGCCTGCGGCACCGCGCTATCCATTCCAATGTGCTCGCTATACTCCGCGCATTCCATTTCTATCGCTTGCCCGCATCAATTTTAATTCAATCCGTATTAAGTATCACGCAACAAGATCTTAGTCCTAACATCGTTGGGTATTGGTTTGGTAGTACTTTCAGCCCGGCCTGCTCTGAAATAGAAGGCAAGACTATAAAGTTGGGGTGTCGCTGGCCTGGTGTTCTACCAGGTTCTACCCTGTTTCCCAACAAATCATCTTTGAAACAGTCTATTTTTGTGAACATTAAAATATGCAAAAATATTTTTATTCCAAATAATTCTATATCTTTATAATCATAACTTGTTATTCTTTTGTTTAGTACAGATTAAACAACCCACATAAACATAATATAATGCTTGGTTTTACTATTGATGATGTTAATTTAAATGCGCTTTCCAAAGAAGATTTTTTAAAAATTCGAAAGCTAATTCCTGAACATGGAGTTGTATTAATAAAAAATCAAAACTTAACTATTGATTCATTAGTAAAGATCACTCATCAATTTGGAGAACCTGTTCTTTTACCAGAAGGACTCCGGTTTAAGAATGTAGAAAAGTCCTATCCCGAAATCGCAAGAGTCTCCAATATCCTAGCGGATGGTACACTATTAAAGAATCACAAAGCAGCTGAATATTGGCATAGTGATGGTGATTTCTGGCAACCAGGTAGAAATTTCATATTTAATATACTTTACTCAGAAGTGGTTCCTAAAGAAGGCGGCCAGACTGGTTTTGTTGATCTACGAGACGCTTATGAATCACTTCCTTCCCAGATAAAATTAGACCTTGAGGAAAAATCGGTTCTGGTTTGCTGTGATGATATTCCTGATTTTATAGATGCTAAAAAGGAAGAACGTCAACCAGATGCTCGACATAAGGTTAAACATACGCATATTGAAACAGGAAGAATCGGGTTGTATTTCGGACATACGAAGGCTAGTATTGATAGCGTTTCCGAGGCAACTTCAAACAAAATCATGAATGAATTGGTAAAAGCAATTGAAAATCCTGCTATTCAATATATTCATGAATGGGAAAAAGGAGACGTTCTTATCTGGGATAACACCTCTGTAATGCACCGTGGAATGGGTGGTTATGCTAATTACCCCAGAGTACTTTTTAGAACTCAAGCTTTTGTAAAACCTAATTTAGAATTTGCCCAAAATAATTATTCTGATAAATTAAATTTGCAGGATCATTAACTCCGAATTACTGATTTCCGAATCGAAAATCTTGCAATTGCAAAAGAATGCCAGGTAATATTTAGATAAGTGTTGACACTTTAATAGTATATTACCTTGCATTTTGACTGCTATCAACAAGACGCTTTAGCTCTCGATTCAGTAATCATATCTAATGCAGACCGATCAGTCCAATACCTTATTACACTTTAGTTTTCTTTTGGGGGCATGCCTACGGCACCGCGCTATCCATTCCAATGTGCTCCTCCCGAAAGCTAACTTTCGGGACTCCGCGCATTCCATTTCTATCACTTGCCCGCATCAATTTCATTTAAATCCGTATCAAGCATCATGCAACAAGATGGAAGTCCTAACATCATTTGGTATCGGTTCAGTACTAAAGGTTTAGAGTGTCTCAGTTTCAAGGGTTTTACCCGGTTTTACCCTAGGCGCAAATTGTGAACCTGTAGTCCTGCCTGCTAAGCAACGGAAGGCATGGAATTGGTATATGTACATGTCTAAAGTTGATTAACACTGTGCCACTATACAATGTATTAGGAATTGAGCTCTTTTGTTTGCATTTTGTGTCAAAACAAATAGAAATATAAAATCATCCTAATTCAAATGAAATACATCCAGTTTTTTAAAATACTAGTCTTAATACTACTATTTGGCATTTCTGCTAATGCACAAGATTTGGAGCCTGGTTCAAACAACAATGGACTTCCATTACGCATTGCCTATTATGGTGAAAATATGGTTCATCCTGGACTAAGAGTAGGAACCTCTTATGTTTTACATCGAAAAGTGAAAGTAAGAACTCGAATCTTCAAGTTTTTACAAGACAAAAGAGGCAGTATGACCAAAGTTATTCAGTACAAACTGGATGGTAATTTAGGCTTTTACAATCATCCTAACAACCATACAGGATTGCTTATGGGGGCTGCGATTACAAGGCACAAAAACAAGAATGAAAGCCAATTCAGTACTGCCTGGTCATTAGGAATAAATTACTTACATCGATTCTACAATATCGAAACCTTCCAAATTGATGCTAATGGAACAATCGATCAAATTGGTCTAGGAGGCAATGGTGGACTGATGCTTGCCCTAGCACCGTCTATGGAAAGAGCGTTTGGTGAAAAAGGACATATCGTATTTGTAAAACCTGCGATCCAATTGGTCAAGTACAATCATACTTATTTCTCCAATGCTATTATTGAATTTGGGATAAGCTTAAAATTATCAAAACAATGAAAAATCTACTTCTAATATTGATTGGCCTTTGCTTGATTGTAGCAGCATGTTCTAAAAAAGAATCAGAGACCTTCGACCACTTCTTTTTTCGAAATGACGGCGCAGATTTGTTCGTGGAAGTCAATGGAAACATAGCCTCAAAAACCTTCTTGTTATTCTTGCACGGTGGGCCAGGCGGTGGCGGTACTGCCTATAACAGTGGCTACTACGCTGATGAATTGGAAAAGGAATACGCAATGGTGTATATGGATCAAAGAGGAAATGGTGCCTCAACCGGCAATTATGATAAAGGTACATTGACCCTAGCTCAAAATTCTGATGACATCTATCAATTGACACGATTTCTGAAAGCAAAATACGGCCAGGATATTAGCTTATTCCTTGCTGGGCACAGCTGGGGAGGACTCACCACTTGCCACGCCTTAGTGACTACAGATATCCAACAAGAGATCAAAGGTTGGATCGAAATCGATGGTGCACACGATTTTGTATTAAACGACAGAGAATCCATCAAGCTATTTAAAGTGTTAGCTACCATTGAGATTGCAACCAAAAACAACCTCGAATTCTGGACCCCTGTACTGGAAAGAGTCAATGAGATGGACACCCTAGCACCATCAGTTGAAGACGCAGGATACTTGAACGCTAAAGCTTTCGAAGCAGAATCTTATTTACCAATCGAATATCCCGAGCTACCAGATTCAGGACTCCCCTATACTTCCTTAAACGCTCCGAACTCAGGTATGTCAATTTGGTTTGCCAATCTAGTCGTAAATCCAATTTTGAATGCCGATTCCTATGAAAACCCGCTAACAGATAGACTAGATGAGATCTCAGTACCATCGCTTTTCCTTTGGGGGAAATATGATTTAGTAGTACCTCCAGCGCTAGGCGTCTCTGCCTACAATTTAGTCAATACGACGGAAAAAGAGTTGGTGATATTCGAAAACTCTGGACACAGCCCTATGAGCAACGAACCAGAATTATTTGTACAAGAAGTCAAGAAGTTTGTGGAGCTTTATAAGTAAGGCATTCATTCATTCTTCATTAATTGTTCCATAGCAAAGCGTTAATTATTTATTACCTTTCCATTGCCTTTAATTTCTTTCGTATAAACACATAGTAGTAACTACTAAAAAAACAAAAGGTAATCAACACCGAAAACAAGACATAGCGATACGGAAGGGTCTTAGGGTTGACTTCCAACCATTCACAGTACAACGCATACAAGATGAACACGGCAAACAGCAAGATCCGAATCAGCAACCAAGACAGAGCATTCCACCTAAATAGTTGCTTAGCAAATTCCTTATCATAACCTTCCGATTCTTTGTACACCAAAAACGAGTTGTAAAAGATACCCGGCAAAATGAAAAATGCAATAATAGTGTAATAGGCTGGCAATTCATTGTTGTACAGAAAGTACGAAATAAATAAAGCCAAAATAACGTGATGAAACACTGTAAACCAATCCATTTTTCTTCCTAAAAAGAACATAATCGCTATGGCAAAAATATAAAAAGCACCAGCAATGGTCAAAAACTGGCTGGTCACCCAATTTTGTGGACTCACATAATCCGTCATAGGCTGAAAAAACGTAAAGTAGATCAACGTAAACACACTACAATAAATCGCATGGATCACAACCACTGCATTGTTCCGCTGATTTGCAGATACCAAATACTTACTTGGTATTAGCTTCAGTAAGAAGAACAACACGAACCAGATTACGGAGTAAATCACTAAATTAACGATCATAGACAATTGTGTTTAACCATGTCGCGAAAATACTTATTACAATTTGGTTATACGTAGCAAATTTTAGATTTTACCTAAAAAAAGAAATAGATTCAAGTATTTTCGGAAGACTTTGGTTTGAGTAACCAACATACTGAAAAGCAGTTACAGTATTAGTGGTAACAACGTTCTTCATCAAAAAATAAAGTTGTAAGGTTTAAGGCTTGTAATTTGCACCAGATAGCCCACTAACATTCTTGCCATTACCTGTGAGCGTGTTGTTACAAATTTGAGTTGTATTATTCAGCGTAGCGTTAGCGTTTAAGTGTATTCCCCAAGCCGAATTATTGAAAATAGTGTTGTTATCAATCAATGTATTAGTAATCGTCAGACCTTGATTTGGCAATCCTAGTTCAAGACCTGTAACTGGACCCACAAAAATACCCGCGGTTACACAGTTTAAGCACAATCCATTTTGAATGGTATTGTTAACAAAACTAAGGGTGTTTGCCATTGCGATATATACTTGACCACCGCCAGTATAACCAGTCCCGTATTGAGGTGCAACTGGAAAGATTCCTAGTACATGATTATTGTCAAAAAGATTATTTGTAACTAGACCATTGAATCCTCCTAAAATTGCCACAGCGTTTGTTGTGTTATCAAGAAACGAATTATTACTAATCTCATAATTTGTAGTTGGGTTGGAGGTATGACCAATATACAAGCCCAGACCGCCTGAACTGCGTAGAGTCGAGCCTGTAAACTTAAAGCTGTCTACACCATTGGTATAAATTGCGTACCCCCAAGAGTGCGCCACTTCACTACCCGTAAAGCAAATATTACTTGAGTTGACAAAGTGAAACATGTGCGGGTAAGTATTTAGTTGTGGAACATTTGGCCCTGGAATCTCTTCCCAAATAACATTGTCCGAAAAGAATCCGTTTGTAGTAGCGTTCGATCTAACAAACGAGCATTGTCCTTGACCGGATGATCTAAGAATTCTGAACCCTTGACCGTAAATTCCAACGCCAGAAATTCCAGACAGGTTAAGCACTGCAATGCCATCACAGTCACTATTGTCAACTGTTATGTCTTGCGTTAAAATCGCATTATTGCCACTCGCTAAACATTGGCGAACCTCTTGAATAGTACTTGCAAAGCAACCTGTTATCGGTGATCCCTTTGGTATACTTGAAAAAACGCCATTATTGTAGGACCAAAGTACTCTATCCGCACCAGTTACATCGCCGTCTAGGTTAAAATCCTCTGAGAGATAGATACCAGGTAATCCATTGCTGTTTTTCCAGAGAATATTGTCTGCACCAGTAATTTCATAGCCCGTAGGCAGCGATTGATCGGCATTTGCTGCAAACAAAAGCCAGTTTCCACCGATCTGTTTTTGACCGAACCCTAATGGACGATAACTGTCTGCCTGCGTGAAGTTGTAGGAGATCTTTCCATTGACAATTGGGATTGGATTTGGGGTCATTACTGGGAGGTGATTTCTATGCTCAACCATAAGGTACAACTCACTAATCGAGGCATCTATATTTACAGAAATGTCCTCGTGTGTAGTACCATCGTTCAATAGAACAACCGCCCCCTTTCCTACTTCATCAGAAGCCAGTGGAGAAGTTCGCAGGCTTATCAGTACCCAGTCTATTGATCCTGTTGGGTAGTCCGTAGCAGTCCAACCAGCACCTTCAGCACCGTTATAGTTCCAAGGAGCTACATTGTAAGGTTGTCCGGAAGGTAGTAGATTTAGATTTTGTAGGCTGTTTCGCATACCGTTTTGTCCATCGAAGGCTCCCTCCAATAAAAATTGGACATCACAGTCTACAGTTTGGTCGGTCGTTTGCGAGGGTTGAATAGTCAAGCAAAGCGTTGGTCGAGTTGTAGTAATACTGTGTTCCTGAGATCGGAAAGAAACATCATTACCCGTTGTTTGTGTTAAAATCATAGAAAAATTACCGCCAAGGGTAACGCCATTTAATGGCCAGGTATAGGTAGTATTCGTTTGAAAATTTGCTTTTGTCAATTCTCCTAATGCTCCTGCCGCTGCTGGCTTATTAGTAGTATTGAGGTTGATTTCTGTCCAATTATTAGTTGCGCCTTTCTGAACAGTGATTCGACCAGATCCAGCATCCGTATTTACGGTCATCTCTAGTGTTGCATTGACTACCGTACCTGTGATATTGCTTAGATCATACATTAAATAGGAAACCCTATTGCCTTGCTCCACCCTTAACTCTGTGGTGTTAAAATTGGTAGTTCCTTGTAAATAAGCATCTTGGGTTGGTTCCAAACACGTAGTAGTTTGAGCATCTATATGAATAGTAATAGCAACTATGAAAAATAGAAATGCGTATTTACGTATCATTCGGGTATTAAATGAAAAATTAATGTTAGCCATTTATAAAAATACAAAAAACTGAAACAAAACAGTAGATAAAACAAGAAATCTATTTGATCAGAATGTCAGCTATTATCCGATTACAAGTGCCTAAGTGCTTCGTTGAAAAGGTAGATAATTTTAATGAAAACATCCACGGCGTCCCCAATATCAAACACTAATTATTTTGCTGCACAAACTGCTGATTCCACTCGAGTTTCTCATATATAATCACTTGGATCATCTCCTTGAACGTGAAGTGTCCTGGTAGTTGGAGGTTTAACAAAAAGCATGGCATTATGTCTAGCGCTACGAAACAAGCAAAGATAAATAAACAGCTAATAATTCACCATTAGTAATTAAATTTTACCTTTGCTTAATGAGAATTTTTATCTTACTTTTTTTGGCCTTGCCATTACTCTCACTAGGGCAACAGGATAGTATTATCGCTGGACCATTTCAAGGACATGTGACTAACGATTTTGCTCGGTATTGGGTGCTATTAGAAGATCAGTCAAATAGGAAAGGCCACCTGCCCAAGGCATTAAATGAGTACCTCCGATCTGAGAAAGAAAGATATGGGTTTAAAAAACACCGCATAATCAAAGAGGAATCCGTAAAATTTGGTAATCAGTACACCTTAAAAATCAGTTTAGAAGAACCGAGTAAAGCAAGTCAACCGACATCCAAAGACATCCGTTTCCTAGTCGGTTCGTGTTACTATCCACATAAAGACAAACTAGCCGCCAAGCGCAATGTGATTTTCGAAAGTATGGAAGAAAAAGCAGCGGACTTTATGATCTGGATGGGAGACAACACCTACTATCAAGGGGAGGAATGGGATAGCGATCAAGCAATGTTCGAGAAGTGGCGAGCATCTAGAACCGTCCCATCAGTTAATTCCTTCCTGCAATCAACCCAACAATATGGTATTTGGGATGATCACGACTATGGCCCCAACGACGCTCATGGTGATTTTGAACGCAAGGCCAATTCCCTAAAATTATACAAAGCCATGTGGCCCAATCCCTCCTTTGGCAATGCGCAAGCGGAAGGCGTGTTTACTAAATTTACCAAGGGAGATGCGGAGTTCTTTTTATTGGATGGACGCTACAATTCGATTGGCGGGGAACAGATGTTTGGCCCAGAACAGATCAACTGGCTTCAGGAAGGACTTAAGGATTCAAAAGCTAACTTTAAATTTATCATCACTGGTACACAATTATTACCTAATAACACCTTCGGTGAAGACTGGTTGACCTGTCCGGACGAGCGCAATGCCTTCTTGGATTTCCTGGAGTCGACAAAGATTTCTGGTGTGATTTTGTTTTCCGGTGATCGCCATTATACCGAGCTCAACAAGATGTCAAGACCAGATACCTATCCTTTATACGAATTCAGCTGTTCTCCCTTGACTAGCTATCTCTATCTTGCGAAAAAAATAAATAGTAAAGTCCTTCAAAAGAAGACATTTGTTAGAACTCACAACTTTGGCGAAATTCAATTGACAGGTAAGCAAGCAGACCGAAAATGTATTATCACTACTTACAATAGAGATGGGGAGAAGATTTGGGTACAAACTATACGACTAAAAGACTTGAAATAACTTAAAAATGAATACAATACCTTCCGATTCACAATCTGATATTCTACCTGATTTTTCATGGGATCTGATACAGGTATCTCTCTTTGATTGGATCAAAATCATTGTGTTTTCATTCCTCTTACCATTGTGGGTGGTACTAATAATAAATGAAGGTGCTGTACTGTGGAAACTAATATCCTGGTGGCAGGCAGACATTGAATTTTGGACAATCAGGAAATACTGGATTTCAACACTGGTAATTGCAGCAATTCCTTTGGTGCATATTTATTGGTTTTACCTTAGAGCATTCAGGCGATTACTGCTACTAATTCATGAAAAATTCCTACAAAAGATGAATCAGGAAATGGGTAAAGTTATAGCCAACTCCATTCTAAAAACAGCCAATTCCCAAAATCCACAAAATCAAGAAGACAAGCTGAATCATATTCTAATTTACATAAATCGCCAATTATCAAAACTGCCTGGCTTAATACAATGGGGCGCACGAAAACTTGTGGATCAAATCCCATTCATTGATTTAATCAATAGTTTCAATGTCAAAGATCTGGATCAAGGTAAAACAGAACAAATCGCTACTGACATCACTACTAAAATCAACGAAATAGAGTTGGCATTAATTGATCAGCTCATTCCTTCCTGGACCCTATTTATTATTCCAGTAAATCTCGCGTTGCTGTTTGGCTATTGGAGTATGTAAGAATATAAGTTTTGAGGATTCTAGTCCTGGAGTACGTTTGAGCATTGTAGGTGCGTTTTATGCGCTAAAAGTACTACCATTAAATCATGTCATGGAAAAGGGACTCGTCAATGACAAATACCTTATAACTGTTAGCTCCAATTAACTTTTTTAGTTTGAGTCACTGTGAGTATTCTAAGAAAACTTTTGAATCTGGGTTTAAGTAAAACATTAACCTAAATATTGCAACTAATCTATAGAACTAACGTAATTTTCAATTACACCTTGATTATTCAATAGTAAAAGTAGTTTCAGCTTAAAGTAGATTATGCAGATTTTCATTGCAGTACTAGATAAACTAATACCTAAAAACAAAGCCGTAGAAAAGCACGATTTGTTTGTACAACGTAGCTTCATCACCATTATGTTGTTTATGCTTTTATTAGCAAGTTCATCCTTTTTGGCAAAGCATCTGTTTAATTATAACGACCCATTTCCTTTTTGGTTGATACTTATCATCGTTCCTTGCATTTTGTATATCAACAAATCCTTAAATAATACGACTGTTGCAATTCACGTGTTTAATACAATAATGTATGTGTTATTGGGGTATTTACTTTACATTACAGGAGGGATCTTCTCGATTAATGTGAAATGGGTGTTTATCATGTTATTCCTTGCGTTATTGTTCCTGCCAATTAAACAAATCATTATCTGGCAGATCCTAATTTTATCACTTGTTTTGGCCATTTTTTGGGGGGTTAATACAGATATTACGACCCTTCCTGGCTATGACAAGCTGACTTATTTAATTGACAATGTAGTCTTTATATTGGCTTTCAGCACGTTTATAATTATTTATTATATCTTTCAGAATTTGCTACGAGAAGACCTGCATAAACAACAACAGGCAACAGCAAGACAGGCCGTCGAACTACAGGCTCAGTCTCAAAAAATTGCAGAAGTCTCCAGATTATTAGAACAATCAAATCTGCGCTTAAAAAACTATGCCCATACTACTTCTCACGATCTCCGTCAACCCCTACGCACCATCACTTCGTTTGTAGAACTGATAAAAGCAGATATTGTGCAGAATAAAATCACTGATGCAACTAAAGAGTATATGGAGTTTGTAATCGATGCCTCTCGAAAAGGCAATAAACTGGTAGACGACATCTTAGTCTTTGCTCAGGTAGAACATATAGAAAATAAGCCCAAAGAACTAATCTCCACTGAATACCTGCTAAGTAATGTTACAAAATCTCTCGGTAGGCAAATAAAAGAGACCAATGCTGAAATTACTGTAAATAGCAACCTGCCAGCCATCTACGGCAATCCTTCTGAAATAGAACGGGTATTCCAAAACATCATATCCAACGCTCTGAAATTTGCTAAAAAGAACATATCACCTAAGGTAAACTTGATTTGTAATACCAACCAAACTATGCATACATTTATCATTGAGGACTATGGAATTGGTATTCAGCCTCAAAGTCTTTCTAATATTTTTAAGTCTTTCGTTCGGGAAAACAGAACCAATAAATTTGGTCAGGGAATTGGTTTATCAACCTGCAAAGAAATCATTGAAGAGCATGGTGGAAAAATATGGATCGAATCAGAACCAAATGTGTACACCCGTTTCTTTTTTACAATTCCTAAATTAGTATAGCAGAAAACGGCTTTGGGCTACTAGCTTTTAGAAGAGCAATTTCATCGCATGGTCAACCAACACCTAATAGCCAATCCCAACCCCCTCTTACTACTCATTTGAGTACGTGTAAGTTCGTTCACAGTATTGCAGATAAGGAAGAATCTCACGCATTCTCAATACCGTTTTATAGTTGGTTTGAGATAACGGGTAAATCTTAGCGTTCGGATCTAAATTTTTAAGGAACTCACCTTTCTTGGATACCGCTTGGTTAGCATATTTAAATGCATGATCTCCGTTATGAAATCTTCTAATAATCATGATGTATGGATCGATCTCCAATGTCAGTGTTGAGATCTTGAAGCTTTCGAGATTGTTATACTTTTTGTTATAGTCAGAAAGTGCTGCTTTTATCTTTTCGATTTTAACTTTAGAATCACTCAATACTACAATAACGTAATGCTGATCAGCGGAACTATCCTTGAAAAGACTTGATTTATCACGGCCATCATACGGTTTGTCATCTCCAGGTTTTGCGGTAATTCCTATGCCTGTTCCACCGCCTAGAAGCGATAAGTACTCATTTGCTTTTCTGGCTTCATCAGTATCCGGATAATCTTTGACGACTACCCCAAGCGCATTAATGTAATCATCTTTACCTTGAAGCGATCCTGTACAAAGCGCAAACAGCAGTGCGAACTTAGGACGGATGTTATTCGCATCACCAAGCACTTTATCTGCTGCATTTATTTTGTTGAGCGCTTCCTGAAATGCCTCATTTTGATAAAGCGAGAAGGTCTGATTGTAGTAATCAGCAACCTCTTTATCTGCTACCTCTATCTCAGTAGACGCGTTAGGATCAAGAATCATTTTAGCATGTCTTGAATTAGGATACCCTTTAATAACCTGATCTTTATAAGTATCAGCCAAAGCGGTATTCCCCTCTTCTTGATGCAGGATGTACAAAGAGTACATGGCCTCAACATTGTATTTATTGTTTGGATAACGCGCCAATAATTCCTCGAACGCAGCGATTGATTGCCTATTATTTTTCAGTTTTTCTCGATAAAGCTCACCAAGTGCGTACAGTGCTTCGACGTTTTCAGCATGCAATTTTTCTAGATCTTCTGCTGATTCAGGCACATCTGCAAATATTTTCTCCACTTCTTCAGAAGTAACAATGACCTCAGAGGCACCTTCTTCAACCTCACTTGCAATTGCCTGCTCAGACCCCGTAGATTTCACAGAACGTCTCCAGTCATCTTCTAACGGCCTTGTTCCCCATGCTTTTTCGAAGTCTCGTTTTCCTTTTTTGAGTAAATTCTCATTATATGCGAAGAATGAAGAAGCTTTTGGCGCACCAGGAGTTGGAGTAGTCCTACTAACTCGATCTTGGGATACACTTTCTTTAGAGCTTTCAGCTAATGACTGTTCTTTTTTGATTTTTTTGGCCAGGGCGATTCGTTCCTCTGGACTCATATCTTTGATTCTCAGCAAGCTGTCATTTTTTTGAACGATTTCAATATTTGCGGCGATATCTGTCAGGTTGGTGGCATATTCATTCACAATTTCATATCGTGGGTCTTTGCTAGCCATGACCTGCTTAGTAGAGTCATAGTAATTTTTAGAGAAGACAAACTCTTCCATTTCGAAGTAAATCTCAGCGAGCTTGAGATAAGATTCTGCTTTCTGCGGTTTATTATTAGTATTAAATTTTAAGGATTGTTTTAAAAACACAATGGCTTCATCAGTTTGATTTTCCTTGATAGCGATATTCGCCATAGCAAAATAAATCTGATCTTGATATTCATCGTTCTTGATATCTTTGGTCATTCGAGTGAGGGAAGCCATGGCTGACTTGGCGTTTGTCTTACCACTTGACCATTCGTTGACGATCATATTCAATCGAGTACGGAACTCCATTGGATAGTCTGGTCTCATTTTAAGAACTTGCTTGTATGCGATGGCTGCTTCCTCATCATTTCCTTGCATTTGGTAGATCTGTGCAAGGATGTAGACATATCTGTTTTTCTGTTTTTTGCGTTTGGTGATGGCGATGGCTTCTTTCAACGGTTTTACGGATTCCGCATATTCTCCTTGTTTCAGTGAATTGTAGGAATCGATAACAGACAACTGAACTCGTTGTTTCTTTTTAAGTGTTTCGTCTTTTAGTAATTTATCGATAAGAATCTGGGCATCTTCGTGATATCCTTGATCTACTTTAGCACGAGCCAACCAGATCATTGCGTTCTTACGTTCTGTGTTTTGGTATTTCTTTTTGGTTAATTCTTCTTTAAGATCATCTCCTTTGAGTCGTTTTAATCCTTTTTTCCGCTTTCTCTTGAGTCTTTTATACTCTTTATCATAAATATTTACGGGATCATATTCTGAAATCACATACATGAAAGTTTCTGCCGATTTGTCATATTCTTGCTTCAAATATTGTGATTGTCCAATGACCATATAGGCATTATCCGTCCATTTACTCACTCTGTGCAAAGAAATTACGATAGAAGACTTTTTGATGGCTTCATCCAATTGGCCTGCTACAGAGGAGGCATCATCAACTGCAGATTCCTTATAAAGAGAGAGTATTTGGTTATAGTTATCCTGATGTTGTCGGGATAAGTTGGCAAAGCTCTCAGTAAGTATTACTTTTGCATTGTGGTAGCCATTGAATCTGGCATTCAGATCATGCATGGATTTTTTAAATCCTCTCACATCTTCTTCTGACTTCTTTTTTGTAGCTGTGCAACCAACAAACAAAGAAACAAGCAGGACAAGAACTAGAATGTGTATATTTTTCAAATTTTTAAATTTAAATTTAAATTTTGTGTTCCATCAACAATACTAAATACGTCTTTATAACTGGAACCGTTGCAAAATTATTTTATTTTTCCATAAAAATTTAATAATGTTAGATGAAAATACATCTAAATCGAATCGAACTGAGAATTTTCGAATAATAATTATGAATGATGATACCTTTAAAGAGGTTAAATCGTTCAGATATTCGCGTTCAAAATTGTTTCTTACTGTTTTCGGTAGCTTGTTTGGTATTGCATTAATTATTTGGGGGAGCATGGCATTAACCCCATTACGCAATATTTTATTTGGATTTGGTGACATAAAGCTAAGAAATCAATTAGAAGCTAACCAGGCACACGTGGACTCACTTCAAGGAGCATTGGCGGATATTAATCTTTATATTGCCAATATGCAAAAAGTATTTACTGGTGAACTCAAAAAGAGTGATTCGTTATATGCCCCGTACAACAACCAAGCCACGAATTTAAATAATATTAAGCCTGGAGCAACTGGATTTGAAGACTCCATTGGAAATATCACTAATGAGAATAGTGATTTTGAGCTTTCTAAGAAAAAACAAACTGAATTCAGTGAAGAGATTTTCCATAAAAACCTCGATCTTTCTAGAATCCATTTCAACCCGCCACTCAAAGGCTATATCTCTCAGGAGTTTGATCCAAGCAAAAAGCATTACGGCACGGATATCACTGCTCCTAAGAATACCCCAGTCAAAACAGTGTTAGGGGGACATGTTGTGATGGCAGATTGGACGCTAAAAACGGGAAATGTCATTGGAATACAGCATAGTGGAGATTTGATATCTTTTTATAAACATAATTCGCAATTATTGAAAAAAGTTGGTACATTTGTTAAACCAGGTGAAACCATAGCCATTATAGGAAATACTGGCGAACTCTCAGACGGCCCACATCTTCATTTTGAATTGTGGCACAACGGTCAACCTGTAAATCCAACCTCATACATTAATTTTTAGATCAACACAGCATTCTTATGTTTGGAAATACAAAAGAGAACCATACTAAAACGGTAACAAGCACACCTCTTTCAGGAAGCCTTAATAGCCTAGTATCTGGTACGGTAATAGAAGGTCAAGTTCAATCTGAAGGTGATATCAGAGTTGATGGTTTTATAAATGGTAGTCTAAAGTGCAAGGCAAAAGTTATAATTGGTCCAACTGGACGAGTATTTGGTGATATTACTTGTAAAAATGCAGTTATAGAAGGCGTTTTAGAAGGTGTCATTCAAGTAGAGGAAACACTCAAACTCGAAAAGTCAGCCAAGGTAAAAGCAGAAATTGTTACAAACAAAATCATCATTGCGGCTGGTGCCGTGTTTAATGGCAACTGTAAAATGGGTACCGATAATATTAAAGGTATTGGTTCTGCTAAAAAAAATACTCGTACTGATGGCAATGTAAAGAAACATGCAGTCCGGTAGTTTTTCACCAATTCTACTGGTCGTTAGAATTTTGTGTTTACTTCTGTTTTTAATCGCTCAATTTCCAAAGTGTTATTGAAGACTATTTAATCGTTGGATTACTTTTTCCAAATAACTACGTTCCATATATCAAACATTCTTAATTTAACGCACATTATACAATAGGATGCTCGTTATCAGTTGAAAACCAATAAAGGTGTTTCGACTCTCGATGGTTCGACTCTCGGCTCTACAGTGATTTTGACTCGCAGGTTCGAGTAACCTAAGTCTTGAAAAGCAATCGCTACAGTGAGCATCAAAATCGTTGGATTGGTCCGACTTTCGGTGCTTTTTTGCTGGGGTTTCAGCTCAAAATGATTTTCCTATTGCATAATGTGGGTTTAATTGTTAATTTAGCGCATTGTGACTTATGGTCTGGCAATGAAAAGTTTTGTTTATATGCACAGTAAGCAGTTTGTAGTTAAATTCGGATTGTTTTCGATGGTCTGCCTTCTATTAGTGTTCATAACGCATTTAGGTCCTCCTCTTTCTCCCTTTATGACCTTTAGCTTATCGACGCTATTTCTGTATGTGGTATTGACCATTAGCATGTATATATTTGCCAAACGAGCAATAGTTAACCCTAATCCTAGTGTATATACCTCACTTTTATTACAATTTCACTGGATTAGAATATTCACTTCACTTATATTTGTACTTACTTTCATCTCATTATTTCCTCCTAAGTCGAATTTGTTTTTATTCCCTTTCTTTTCTATCTACATTTTATTTACGATTTTTGAGGTTCATATGTTAACAAAACTAGAATCACATGTATGATATTAATGTTAATGACGGCCAGTTTAAATTTAATTTAGAAGAATCCGCAATTTCAGGGTTCGATGTGATTGAATTTCGTAATGGTAGTTTCCATATCATACATGAGGAACAATCCTTTACCGCTCAGGTTGTCGAAGTTGATTATGCTACAAAACATTTTGTCTTAATGATCAACAATAAGCAATACCAACTCGCAGTAGCGGATAAATTTGACCTCCTTATCAAGAAAATGGGGTTAAACTATTCTTCTGGACAAAAGATAAATCAAGTCAAAGCGCCTATGCCAGGCTTAGTCTTAACAATTGAGGTGGAAACTGGACAGGCTGTTTCTAAAGGCGATCCCCTACTTATTCTGGAAGCTATGAAAATGGAAAATGTGATCAAATCTCCTGGTGAGGGTGTAGTAAGGCGTATTACAGTGAAGCAGGGAGATGCAGTAGAGAAAAATACGCTCCTAATCGAATTTGAATAGGATAAACAGTTAAGTTCATGTACGTCGTTTCCTATATGCTCATACTATTCTACATGAATAATTCTGATATAAAAATTACGTAAAATAGAATAAGGATATACCCTTCCCAATTAGAAATTTTCCTTGTAATCATCATAATTAAAAATAGTATGGAGGCCGCCATCATCAGTGGCAAGCTAAATGCTGTTACATTTGGTGGGATGGTAAGCACACCGAGTAATCCAGGTATTCCCATTACGGCGAAAGTATTGAAGATGTTAGATCCTAATACATTTCCTATTGCGATTTCAGGCTTTCCTTTCCTTGCTGCTTTGATAGAAACGATAATTTCTGGTAATGAAGTACCAAAAGCTACAGCACTTAGCGCTATGGCCTCTTTAGCGATGTTTAATTGGGACGATATCTCTATGATAGACTTCACAGTGTACTCTGCTCCGTATTTGATCCCTACGCCCCCTAAAAGCAACATAGCGAATACCTTCCAATCTAGTGCTACTTTCTCCTCACCTTCTTCCAATTCTTGTTTATCTGCTCCAAAGGTATAGGCTAGGAAGATTAACAGTCCGATTAAACAAACTACTGCCTCTATTTTTGAAAAACTATTATCGTAAATACAGAAGTAAAGCATAAACGCTGATCCCACAAACAAAGGCATATCAATGTTCATGATATCAAAATCAATTTCAATCTTCTTGCCGACTATCGCCGTGAGTCCTAAAACTAAGAGAATATTAGTGATATTGGAGCCGACTACGTTGCCCACTACGATCTCAGAGCTGTTTTCTAATACCGCAAAGATAGACGTCACCAGTTCTGGCAAAGAAGTTCCTGCTGCAACAATGGTTACGCCAACTATAAATGGGGGGATCCCAAGTGACAACCCTACTTTCTCTGCTGCTGCAATAAACCAATCAGACGCCTGTAACAGTATTACAAGGGACAAAAGAAAAATTAAAATCCAAACAGGTAAACTCATAAGATCGAATTGTAGGGCAAAAATAGAAAATTAATCCCAGAATTGTTATTAGACTTTGATGAGATACAACTAAGTGGTTGATTATAGGTGAGTACGCTTAGTTATAATGACAATTCTGGATTTATTACTATAAACTACTACACATCATCCTAATTGAAATCAGGTCATCTCATTTGTATTGATTCCATAACCACTACACCTCAAAGTAGGAAAATGTTATCCTATTGTAAGTAAAAAAAAGAGGCTACCCATAATGAGTAGCCTCTATATTCTAATAAGTTCTTAGCATTAGAAAGTCCATAGATCGTGTTCGAAATTCTGGATACCTTTATGAACCTTTTCAGCTTCAAACAAAATATCGATTCCGGATTTATAATCTTGGATACGTCTATCATAAACATTAGACTCCTTCATAATATAACTTGAGAAATACCTCATTTCAAGAATATCTTCCCAACTCATACGCTGAGCATCATTCATTGGATTGAAGGCTTCGTTTCTTGAGAATAATTCTCTACAATCAGGATAGTATGCCCAAAACATAGGATACTCAAACTTGAAGTTTCCATTGTCGTCATACTCTTCTTTCAGTGGAGCAACACCCAAAATTCGAACTAACATCATTGAGGTTTCTTCATCGAAGAACCACACTTCTTTTAATCTGAAGCGTTTGATGTCTTCCCAGTTAAGATCATTACGTACAACTTTGATCTTTTCCTCGTAAGTATCAGGATCAAAGGTAATAATCGTATCAACAGAGGTACCCATTGAGCTAACTTCATCCACCTCTAGTTCGGTTTTGAATTTATCATCAATAGTACTGTACAGTTGAATCTGATCTTCCATTGCTGCATCAAGAATGATGTTAATGAAAGGAAGTTCTGGCCAAGTAAAATGTTTGTTCATTTTTTCACGAACATCTATAATTCTCCAGATTCTTTTCTCCCAGAAAACATCGGCTTCTCTGATGTGATCGTATCGTAAAAGCTTACGTTCTTTGATGATATCTCTATCATAGATGTCATCTCTTGGTGTATCTTCTTCGACTCCGTCACCAGACTCAGTAACTTCAGTTCTTTCGTCCAAAACTGGCTGAGCGATCATATTGATATTCAGCAAAAATGTGCTAAGTATTAATAGTACGAAAATTCTAATGTTTGCTTTCATGCTAATTATATTTTATCTAATCTTAATAAGAATATCTGGAAGCTGACGACCAGCTTTATCTCCAGGGCATCTAGCCTTGATCTTAGTAATGTAATAAAGATCGCCTGGTTTAGCCGCATTCACCATAGTTGTAGACTGACCAGTAAATCGTCCACCTCTGTTTAAAGTAATAATAGGATCTGCTCTTTTAGGAACTCTTGCAAATTCGAAACCGTCAACAGTACATTTAGCTTCGAAATCAAAGTTTTCTAATTTAGCGTAAATCCCTTCTTGTCCTTTAAACTCACCAGTACCCATTGAACCTTTGTTACAAGTTCCAATACATGGTTTTGGATCAGGAATACGTTTTACACGGAATTTGTAAGGTGTAGCTTTTAAACCACCACCTGATAGTGTTACTGTTGCTGTTTGACCAGGTTGAGAAACTCTTACGTTGTATTTCATTTTACCGTTAGGAGTCATATTACAACCACCACCCGAGCAGTTAACTTTCAAGTCTCTACTAGGAATACCACCCGCTGCTGTGCTTATTGGGTTATCAACACCTACATAGAATACATTCATTTTATCAGCAGATACGTTCGCAGAACGCTCCCCGACTTCATATTTGAATGTTTTCTTGAAATTGTCTGTTTTACCAGTAAATGGATTTTTCAACGTAATATTTACTGTGTAAGATTTCTCACCAATAGACCCTGGAGTTGCCGTATAAGTAGCAACACCTTCTTTAATTGGGAGAGCTGATCCATTAACACTAATAGATGGTTTTGCCTGACTGGAGGCAGCACTTAAAAAGACTTCAGCTTTATAAGTTTCCCCTTTAATTACATAACCTTTTTCAGCAGAAGCAACAGCCTGAAATTTATCAAATGTTACTGTAGTTGCACCAATTTTACCGGCAAGAAAATTTACAATCGCTGCTTCAGAAGTTCTGGCATCGTTTGCAAATTTAGATAGAATTGGGTAACAAGCAGCAACTGGCATGTAGCCAAATGTAGACGCTTCCCAAGACTTTCCATCCAGATCAGTCGTATCGATTCCTAAAGTCAATTTTTCCTTTAGTTCTGCAATCTCAGCAGGTTTGATTCCAAGATTTCTATTTTTAGAAACTGATTCAACTAATGCAATTAGTTTATCCTGAGTTTCTGCAACTCTTTCTCTAATAATTGGACCTTCAGCTATAGTAGCTTCTTCCAGACCGCCTTCATAACCATCAACAAAGAATAATGTTGGTATTTCTTTGTTTTTATAATTTATAGGACGACCCATTTTCCAAGCTTCTGCATTGTCTTCTTCAGTATAGACACCACCAGCTTTCTCAGTCAATCGATCTTCGACATCTGAAATGTATGCGACAAACTCTTTGGTAATTTCCTGAGCTTCTCTAGCAGGTGGAAGCAACGCCTTGTATTCTCGTTTCTTCTTAATGGATTCCTCCATTGAATCTACCGTTTTACCATTAGCTATTTCGATGATGGAATTGGTTCTATCCAAACCATCACCTAATTTAAAAAATGCTTTAATTATTTCCGCAGACACGTTCAATGCAAGTAATGCTGTTAACACTAGATACATCAAAGTAATCATCAATTGCCGCGGTTCCTTAGGTATAGACATAAGTATTTAATATTTTAATAAGGAATGTTCTCGTATTGAGAACTTAACAAAAATTGTTGATTACTTAGGGTTCATTGCGGAAAGTATGTTTCCGTAAACTGAATTCAGTGAACCTAAGTTTTTATTTAACGCGCCTAATTGTTCTTTGTATATTTTAGTGTCTTCAATTGAATCATTAATGTTTGCCATAGCATCATTAAGATTTTGATAGAAGTCACCCATTTTCTTAATTTGGTCTTTAGTACCAGAAAAATCGACTTCTTGAAGTGCTTTCAAAGAAGAGAGACTACCAGACATGGTTCTTAGCTCACCCAACATTCCGTCGAGTTGACCTTCCATTTTCTCAGTGTTAACATCAACGTTTGCTCCACCACTTGGTGCAAAACCATCAATAGTACCACCATATTTGTCAAGACCAGGGTATAGTTTCTCCCAGTAGTAATCTTTTTCAGGTCCGATTAAACCAAGGAACAAGAAAATAAATGCCTCAGTACATAGACCTAAGATTAGCATTTCTGAAGCAAAAGGCCAACTTTCGATTTTGAAAAGGGCTCCTAACATAATTGCTGCAGCACCAACTCCAATGATTAAATTTTTAAGGTATTTAAAACCTTTAGACTTTAAGAAACTCATTTTTTTAAATTTAAATTAGTTAAAAGGGTTACCGAATTAACATAAGTATATTGGGGTGCTGCAAAATGCAGCACCGTTAATATCAATTTTTTAATAAATTAGTTAGTGAGATACGAGTCACCGAGTCACCGATTAGTTAAAATCGTTTAGTGATCTGCCAAGGAAGGTAAGGACGCTTCTAAAGCCAACGTAAGACTTTGCAGAATCCTGATATTCCCAGTGACGAGTACCAGTTTGGATGTAGAATGCAATATCTTTCCAAGAACCACCTCTAATCACCTTTCTTTTCCAGGTTTTAGGGTCATCATCCTCAGCATCAAATCTGATGTCAGGATTTAAGTCATGTTGAAAAGCGTATGCATTTTCGTAGAAAGCGGAAGAAGTCCATTCAGAAACATTTCCAGCCATACAGTATAAACCGTAATCATTCGGGAAATAAGCATCTCCTTTAACAGTGTAAAGACCACCATCTTCAGGATAATTACCTCTTCCAGGCTTGAAGTTAGCAAGGATACAACCCTTTGCGTTTCTTACATAGTAACCTCCCCAAGGGAATGGAGCATGATCATGTCCTCCTCTTGCGGCGTACTCCCACTCATGTTCGGTAGGCAATCTGAAATCTTCAGTATTGAATTCTCCTTCTTGAGCACGGTATGAATTCCAGAAATTAGTTCTCCAGTAACAGAATGCGTTGGCATGTCTGAAGTCTACCCCTACAACAGGATAATCATCGAAAGCCGGGTGCCAGAAGTAGTTTCTAGTCATCGGCTCATTGTAGGAGTAAGAGAAATCTCTAATCCAAACCAGTGTATCAGGATAAATTTTTGTTGCATTTTTCTTGATGAACTTGGTTCTGTTCGACTGATAGTGATCATGAGCAGCAGCCTGCCAATCATACCACTGGTATTCGAAGACGAGTTTTTGGTTGTCCATTTCTTTCTGGCCAGCAAATCGTTCGTCTTCAGTATAATACATGTCTTCAAGTTCCTCAGACTTATAATCTAGTTCTGATTCCCAATCGATTTGGGAAGAACCGTCTTCATTGTCTTTGAGGTTGCCCATGTAGGTGTGCGCGATTGAATCACGTACCCAATAAACAAATTGACGATACTCGTTGTTTGTAATCTCGGTATCATCCATGTAAAACCCCTTAATAGAGATGGATTTGGGACGTTGAACCATTGTATGATTAACATCCTGGTCACTAGGACCAATGTGCAAAGTCCCTGAGGGAACGTAAACCATTCCATAAGGATTAATTCCTTTCCAAGCTGGTCTGTTTAAAACACCTGTTAACTGACCATTACTCCCGGATTTGCACGCAGACATGGTTGCTAAAACAACCAATGCTAGTAATAAGTTGGGAAAATTTTTCATATTCGCACCCGAATTTAACTAAAGATAATTATGTAAATACAGTATTTTTTAAAGTAATAAGAACTGTAAATATATGGATTGTAAGCGCAATTCAAAAAAAAATTGCTTCAAAAAAACTTTCAACCAAATATTAAGAACTTATTTCTCAGTTTAAGCTATTCAATTGTATTGAAATTTGAACCTTAAAAATGTCGGGGATTGAAAATTACCTTCGCTGGTATTTCTCCCCCTAAATCTTTGTTTAAGTTGTAATTTACAACAATTTCATGTGATCCTTTATTCACAGTTTTTAGCGTTGACAGGGAAAGATCATAAGAATATGCGACAGTAATATTCTGTTTGTATTTCATTCCTGCTAAAATTATAACTGCATCTAAAGATGAATTATTGTATCCTCGTAAAGACAATCCTCCAAAGTATTTTTTGTCATATGTAACTACTGCCGATAAATCGGACTGAGTTTGAACAACATCAGACTTAAGAAAAACGCTTGGTTCAACTTCAAAATTTGCACCGATTCCAATGTTGTAACTCATTAGAAAGGTGTAATTTCTCAAATATTTCAATTCCGTCTTAGCGTCTAAGTTATAGGTTAATTTGGATTCTAACAGATTCATTGCTGCAATTCCAGCTTGAAACCGTTTCATTGAGTAATAAATTCCGAAGTTTATATCTGGAGCTAAAGCTGACACCTTAGTTTCAGGTAAATAATCATCGTTATGAATCAATGTTGAACCTTCATAGATTCCGTCTGGAGCTCTTAGCAGTGTACCGTCGATCGTTTTCTGAAGTAAACTGCCTCCTATTCCTATAGACAACTTGCTTTCCGTTGAAAGCTGGGTTATATAATTGTAGGACATATTAATCGCAAGATTTTTTTCTGCCCCAAGTATATCATTTTCAATATTTATTCCAATTCCACTGTTTAGATAATTCCAAGGCAAATGAACTGATAGATTTTGAGAAATTGGACTGCCTTCTAACGCAACCCATTGTTTTCTAAAAACACCGGTTATACTCAAGTAATCATCAAAACCTCCGTATGCCAAATTAACTTTATACTTATTAAGCATATATAGGCTATACTGAGACTGCTGCTGAGATTGACCTTCTTTAATACCAAAAAAAAGCAACAATAATAGGAATAATTTAGGTGGATATTTCATTAGACCTAAGTAAGGATTTTTAAAATTAAAAAAATAAAAAGTATTCTCGGTCTAAGCTGTGTTAAATTGGTGTTAAAGTTTTATCAGAGGTTTAAATTATCTTCCAAAATTATGTGATATCTACCAGTAATTCAACAAGTTACATTTAATTTAGCCGTAAATTGTATTTGTTTAACTTTTGAACAGATTTTCTGATATAACTGAAATCAAAACCTAAAAACTAGATTAGAGACCCTAATTTACAATAACTTATCATAGCGATCAAGGTTGTTCATCATTATTCTTTAAATTTATTGGCCTTTAATCTATACTTAATTAGACGTGAAGCCTTTGACAAGGTAACATTAATACGGTAATTACTCAAACGTTTAAATTTAGTAAGCGCTGATTGGGTTGGAACTATATTGATTGTTAAGCCTTTAAACCTACAAAGTGATTCTAGGAGTGAAGGATTGCTTGATCCTAATTCAGATCATTGGCATCTTTACAAGGAAAATATATACTCGTAAAATTTCTATTTAGGGCTTCCCGTTAGATTTAATCAAGTAATTTTCAATGGCTTTTGTCATTGATGGAACCTCAGGCATTGGTGCTTTTATGTTGATCTGAAGCTTTTTATCCACCACAGCTTTACATGTTGACTTACCATAAGCGGCTATCCTGGTTTCGTTTTGATTAAACTTTGGGAAGTTTTCATAAAGAGACTTTATCCCTAGTGGGCTAAAGAACACCAGCATGTCGTAAGTAATGTGTGAAAGGTCAGACAAATCGCTTGCTACCGTTTGGTAGAGCATTACTTCTTGAAATTCTATATCGTTTTCATTCAAAAAATTCGCTACATGAGTTGCTCCCAGATTAGAACATGGTAAGAGAAACTTTTCGTTTTTCTTATGTTTTTGGAAGCTATCCTTCAAATCCATGATAGTTCTCTTTCCGAAGAACACTTTTCTTTTTCTATAGACAATAAACTTCTGCAGGTATAAGGCAATCGTTTCTGAAAGACAGAAGTATTTAGTTTCCTGAGGCATTTTAATCCGCATTTCTTCACAAATTCTAAAAAAATGCTCTATAGAATTTCTGCTAGTAAAGATGATTGCCGTATAATCTATAGGGGAAATCCTATACTTTCTAAATTCTTTGTAAGAAACAGGTTCGACATGGATAAATTGTCGAAAATCAATTTTGATATTGTATTTCTCTGCTAAATCAAAATATGGAGATCGCTGGGGCTTGGGCTGAGAAATCAATATACTTTCAACTCTTTCTAGTTTTCCGTTTTGTAACTCGCTCAACATTAGATGTTTTAATTGTTAAATTATTGTACCCCAACTAACGATTAGCTTAATCAACAATACCATAGGGGCAATTTCAACGGTGCAAAGGTAAAGAAAAAAATGAAACTTATGCTGCATAATATATTTATTTGCAATTTTTAATCCACGCAAGGATCTGTATATATATGCTAAAAGTAATATTGCCAAGCCTATATACATGAAATATTCACTTATGCTTTCAGGAGAAAAAGCAAAAAATAAAACTACAGGGACTAAAATTAGCCCAATAACGAAGTCAAATATTGTAATAGTATAGGCATAATGTTTAATTTCTTTGTGGAATGGGAAGATATTTGAGATTAAGCTTAGCACTAAAAATCGACCAGCTGTTAAGATCCCTGTTGACACGATACACAACAATAACATCCAAATTCCATCAGGCATCAGGCTATAATAATTACCAGCATAAAAAAAGAATGTGCCAATCGTGATGATGTAAATGAGATAGAGCAGCGCCGATGATAACTTTACAGTAGCATTGTTTTGCCTTAGCTGCAATTTGAGGATATTGTCATTGGAGAATGCCTTAAGCACATGCTGCAATTCATTGGAGTAGGCCGTATTCAGAAATGCGATCAACAGAAAAACCAACAAAAATATAATTCCGACAAACAGATGCGAGACAGGACCCGTTGTCTCCACTTCAGGGAGATCCTCGATCGCAGGAAACTGGAAGGAGACGCCCTCTGATTTTTTAACACCGTGTTTGACTTCTAACGGATTGGAATAGTCGATGGTTTCTGTGTCCTCCTTTTCAGTTGCCTCACTTGATGATTCACCAACTTCTTTGAATCTCTCCTTCAACTCAAATGGATTATCTGTATTCTGGCTAAATAACACCATGGTACTCAATAAAAAGCACATAAGTGTTAGCCGACTCGCCCAGAATTGTATCCCCATTTGTTATATTTTCCGTAAAGGTAAAGAATTGTATTTTGTAAACCACGAATTGTAAACTGATATCCTTGTCTAGGATCAAATTGATTGGAATACTTAACAAGTAAGGATAACTATCAAGGATTTAGGTAAGACACCAGAGAAGTGATAAAGGAATAAAGGAGTCTCTATTAAAACGAATTATACAATTGATCAACAAAAATCACCCCATAAACAACCCAACCAGTTCTGTGGCAGCAGCAAAAGGAGATCTCTGTCCCACCAGTACTTCCGCCTCAAGCGTTTTGAGTCGTTCCTTGATCCGATCATCCCCATAAAACCGTTCGCCAAGTAACCGTTGGACCGTCTCCCGCAACCAATAAGCAGACTGTTCCTGACGGCATTGATCCCAGTAACCGCTTGCTTCCAGCTCCTTGTGATGTGACCTAACCGTGTCCCAGATTTCAGGCAACCCTTCCTTATTCAACGCAGAGCAGAGTCGGACTTTAGGAATCCAACCACTTTCTGTAGGCGGGAATAGATGTATTGCATTTTTGTACGCTTGTCGCGATTGCTTCGCCAATAATAGATTATCGCCATCTGCTTTGTTGACAACCAGTAAATCCGCCATCTCTACAATACCACGTTTGATGCCTTGTAACTCATCACCAGCACCAGGCAAGAGCAGCAATAGGAAAAAATCGACCATGGAGTAGACTGCTACTTCAGACTGACCTACTCCAACTGTTTCGATCAATATGGTATCATAACCTGCTGCTTCCAATAACACAATGGTTTCTCTAGTCTTTTGAGCCACACCGCCTAGCGAATCTCCTGCGGAGGATGGCCGCACAAAGGCACGCTCATCAGTAGACAGCGATGCCATTCGGGTTTTGTCTCCCAAGATACTACCATGACTAACCCGGCTAGTAGGATCGACTGCCAACACTGCCACTCTCCTACCCTGATCAACCAACATACTGCCAAAGGCTTCGATAAAAGTACTTTTACCAACACCAGGCGTTCCAGTGATGCCAATTCTGATGGAAGGAATGGTTAGTGGTAGGCATTGGTCGATGACCTGTTGCGCCAATTGCTGATGGTTGGGCAGCTTACTCTCGATAAGCGTAATGGCTTGACTGAGTAAAACCCGATCTTGATTCTTGATTCCATTGACCAGCTCAGCGACATCTGGCAACGGCTTACGATTAGCTTTCATTTTATCGATAGCGCCTTGATTAATGAAGGAACGCTTGGAAGAATCAGGCTTAGATGGTTTTGACATAATCCGGGTTTTAATTAATATCAATCAACGAAACGATCACATTTTCTGCCAACCACTCTTCAGGCATTTCACCAAATTCAAATTCATTGTCAGTTGTTTCGATATAGTAATATTGTTTGCCCTCTTTTTCCCAACTGGTACCCTTTACATTTTCACCCCAAACAGCAATGCCAAGATGTGCTATTTGACTGTCATCTCGGTCTAGGTGGACTAGTTTTACATCAAACTCCATTTTGTGCAGCAAAGCAGCTGCTAGGATTGCTAGATCCTCACAATCTCCTGTGCCGTCGCTGATGGTTTGCATCGGGTATTTTGCATAATCATCAAATCCAGTCAACTTATCATCTGTATACTGTATGTTTTGGACCATTTTAACAACAAACATAATTTCTTCGTAATAGGCCCAAGGTTTAGGAGATTTCTTTTGGTTTTGAATGGCTTGTTTTAATCCAGCAGCCAGTTGTTGAATTCCAGTGTCATTAGCATCAATAAACTTGGAAAAGTAGCTATAATTACCCGCCCAACGAGGTCGTTTTACTTTTTCATAATATCCAAGGACATCAATCGGGATAGGGACTTCCCATTTCCAGGGTGTTTTATAGTTCCATTGGATAAATTTAACGACGTTACGCCCTTTTTTTGTAGGAACAATATCATACCTGTCGGGAACGCCATCCTTATCACTATCCGTACTAAAATCAGAGGTACCGAGCTTGTCTTCTTCTGCTTTTGTAAGTCCATCTTTATCAATATCCTGCCCTAGCTTCTTGACTTTTTTTCTAATTTCTTTTTCTTTCTTTTTGGCCTGACTTGCTGCTGTTTTGCTGTAGGCTGTTTCCTGTTTCATTTCATCTTGATAGATAAATAATAACAAGGCACCAACAGCAATAGCGGCCAGTACAATCATAAAGAATAAACTCTTTAAACAACCTTTCATTGAATGTTATTGAATAATTCCAAAGATACCACCTGCATCTTCAATTTTCAAGAATTTTTGCCATGCATTATCAACCAACTGTCTTGTAATTTCCTCAATATAATAACTTCCAGCTGCTGGATCATAAACACGATCCAGATAACTTTCTGCTGTCATAAGGTGCTGGACATTGCGAGCAATCCGTCTTGAAAAGTCGAAAGACTCGCCTTCTAGGGCATCAGCAGGAAGCACGGTAAGACTATCTACACCAGCAATCGCAGCACACATGGCTTGTGTTGTCACGGTGATTCGGTTTGCATTTTCCTCCTCGACTAATGTTCTGAATGCGGTTTGCGCGTGGATAAACGGTATTGGGGCTTGCTGCACTCCGAAGCCTTCCATTACTTTGGGCCATAAGATTTTGAGTGCTCTGATTTTCGCCATTTCCATAAAGTAGCTACTACCTACAGACAAGGAGAATTTCAGATGCTTGTTGACAATTTCCGGGTTCATTCCTTTGTCCTTCATTCTTAGCACATATTCAGCTGCGATCGCAATAGTAATCGCTAATTCTCTAGCGAAGGAACTGTTTTGCTGATGGAGAAAGTGTGTTTTTATCGTGATTGCTGAAAATCCTGGGAGTCGTTCTGAAATATATGCTGTGGCTTTATGTAATCGCTCAAAATCTTGTTTCTCGTCTTCATAAAACTCGCCTTGTTCAATGTAAAACCCAATTGGATCGACATCAAATGCTCCTTTGCATCTAGTCACTGGAGCTTTTTTCTGTTTGAGCTCATTTTGTGTGAGCTTGACAATTTCGTAGGGATGGCTTTCTGTCAACAGACCACTGAAATTCAGGTAAATCATTTCAGGGTGGACATTTTTAAGTAATAACGTGAAGTCTTTATCACTCAACACTTCATCGAGAAGGAGGTTGGGGGCACTGACGCCTGATTCCAGTGCGCTGGTGATCAGTTGATTGGTTTGCTTTGCAAAGGTGACGCCTGTTCCCATCTCAATATCTTCTTGCACATACCAGTGATTATTGGATTTGGCGGGTACTGTGTGCTGATTGCTGTTTTGCGCTTTGCGGTAGAAGGGTTTTAGGGAGATACCATCTTCTGGTTCCCAATTAAGTGAGTCTACAGGTTTCCCTTTGAGCTCCTTCTCTATTTTTGCGATCCAGTCTTCAGTGGGTACGGGGTTGAATTCGTCGAACATTGAGTTTTGTTATTGAATTTAAACGAAATGACTGCTTACTTCCAGGACGAAGATAATTTATTTTGATTTGGCAGGTCTTGATTTTTCTAAAAACTTTAGGATTCTTTCTCAGAATAATGCTTGTAAAATAAACAAGTTGGTAGCCCAGAGACTACCAACTTTGTTTGATTCGTTAGTCAATAATTGTTCAGATTCATTTGAATCCTATAAACTGTTACTTAGGTTTTTGTTTCTTTTTGTCTCTCATGCCATTGGCTAAACCTACCAGAAATACTAAGACAAGGACACCGACTACTCCAAGTGCCTGAACTCCGGGTGCTGATCCTCCTCCGAATGTTCTGGTAATATCATCGGTGTGAGCTTTTGCTTCAGGATAAACTGCAGCAGCGCCCGACTTAGAAATCTTAGTTACCTGCGCATCTGAAATATCTGTGCTTCTGGAAGCGAAAACCTGATCAATTTTCATTGAAACTTCTTCTTCTTCACGTCTGGTGTTGTTGAAACTTAAACTATGTCCTTTTATAAAGGACGCTACTAAACTTGGTGCTATATCCATTTTAAATTGAAATTTTAAGTTAATGATTAAGAAGTGGCGTATCCAATTGCGTAACCTATTGCGTATACTACAACAGCAGCTACTATTACCGGAGGGATGGCCATAACGCCTGCGCCACCTGTTCCGAATGTTCCTCTTACCTCATCCATCAATTTTCTGCTTTCCGGGTATGCTGTGTAGAGGTCTTTTAGAAGTAAATCCATTTCCTTAGGTTCTTTTGCCTGTGATAACTTTGGATAAATTTCATTTTTCAACTTAAAACTGAGTTGTTTTCTATTGAGTGGAGAATCGGCACTGACAGGTCCCTTAGCCATCATCGCGCCTTTCCCAATGTAATTTCCCAATACAGGGGCAGCTTCTTTAAAAAAAGAGGCCATGTCTGCTGAACCGGGCAGTTTGTAACTCCCTAATGATAATCTTGTGTCAACTGTTTTGTCTAGCGTGTGTTGCTTTACACTTTGAACTTTTAACTTTTCATGCTCCATTTAACAAAAATTTTATTTTGTGATTTAATAAATTAAAACTACCTCAACCTGCTTGGGCATACCAAGCGGAAGGACTAGTGTAGAGATGTAAACTGGAGTATATGATTGATTGGTGTAGGTTAAATATATAAAATATTTTTCTTATGTGAAAAATATATAAATTAAAATTTCAATAAACGGGTAATCCCCTTAATGCAATTGCTTAATTTAATATATCTCCTTTGACTGGACAACCTAAATTTAGGCTAAATTGCTATCCAGCGATGAGGTTGTTTGATAACTTATGCACTACGAAATGATTTCTTTTCTGATAATTTTTCATCTTCAATTTTAATCTTTGAAATTGCCATGGTAAGGAACCGCATTTCCTTTTGCGACGCTTCCTCTAAGCAAAATACCGACTGTTCAATTATCAGATTTTTTCAATGATTAAAAATTCGAAAACCGCAATGACTGGAATCGATTTATAAGCAAGGCCGGGCAAAGGGTGGGAGGTTTTGTTTGAACACCGCAGTGCAGTGCCTTGCGAGTGGAGCGGTGAGAGTGCCGGACGACCTGGTAGTGAGGTGGCGCAGGAAAGTCTTGTGTTTTGACCACCGAGGTATGCCCCCAAACAAAACTATAATCCGTTAAATCACCTCCATTGAACAGATAATCAAGTTAATTCCCCATATACATATACTATAAATTGTCATACACAAGACAAAGCAGGGGTGGAAATGTCTAACACAAGATAAAGCACCCACAATGAAAGATGAGAAATGAATAATCATCTATATATTTAGTTAGAAACTGATTAAACGTTTACTAGTTTTTTATTGACAAATATTATGATGAGAATAAACCAGATCTCGTCAAACAAACCAATTTTGGTGGGTATTCCGTGAAAAAAACTAAAAATGGCTATGAACTTGATATCCTCAGAGAGCGCGGTATAGACGAAAAACTAGTTTTTAAAGATCAGAAAACGCTTGACGAATATTTGAAGACTCTCCATTATTAGATTTTTTTAGCATTAGAGTTAAACATTCATAAAATATATTTTTAGTTATTTAATTAATTATAATTCATAAGATTATATTTTTTTGTTATTATATTTAACTAAAAAGCAATAACTTAATTGCAAATTCATTCTTTACACAAAACGTAATTGGTATTTCTCAAAATTTTGACTAATGAACAATCTCCTAAACTTAACTACTTTAGTACTACTATCTCTTATAGCTAGTGTTTGCTATGCCCAACCAACAATCAGCCTTCAGCAATTCGCAAGTGGGTTCAATAAGCCCGTTGATGTCAAACCACAAGACAACAAACTGTTTGTAGTAGAAAAAGATGGCAGAATAAAAATCGTAACAGGTCCTAATACCGTCTTACCTACTCCGTTTTTAGACATCGATAGCAGAGTCAACTCTTCAGCCAATGAGCGAGGTCTCCTAGGACTTGCCTTTCATCCAGACTATGCCAACAACGGGTATTTCTACGTCAATTACAATGATTCACAAGGAGATACCAGAATATCCCGATTTACAGTGACTAGTAATCCCAATATTGCAGACCCCAATAGCGAGTTGATACTTTTTGACATCGATCAACCCTACTCTAATCACAATGCTGGTGATCTGGCTTTCGGCCCTGACGGCTACCTATACATCCCACTTGGTGATGGTGGCTCTGGTGGTGATCCGCAAAATATTTCACAAAACATTACGCGCCTCCTAGGAAAAATGCTTAGAATTGACGTCGATTCTGGCACCTTGTACAGTGTTCCTCCAGACAATCCGTTTGTAGGAAATGCCGCTTACCAACCAGAAATCTGGGCTATAGGATTAAGAAATCCGTGGCGTATCTCCTTCGATCGACTAACTGGCGATTTATGGATTGCTGACGTGGGACAGGATGAAAAAGAAGAAGTCAATATGCAACCAAGTAACAGTACTGGAGGAGAGAACTATGGTTGGAAATGCTATGAAGGTTTCGATCCGTTCAATCTAAGTGGTTGTGCCAATCAAAGTCAATACACTTTTCCGGTCCACGACTACTCAAATCAGTTTAATGTTGGGTGCTCCATCACTGGTGGTTATGTGTATCGCGGTCAGTCTTTTCCCAATCTATACGGCAAATATATTTATTGTGATTTCTGTACTGGAAACTTCTGGTCTCTTGAACCTGATGGACAAGGAGGTTACACCAACATTGCCCTAGGTAACTTCGCTAATCAGAACTTTGGTAGTTTTGGTGAAAGTACCGCCGGCGAATTATTCACCGCAGGTTTATCTGATGGTATCGTTTACCAGATCGTTGAAACATCAAATCAAGTATCTTGCAATCTTTCAGTGATCCTGGAAGGTGCTTATGATATGACAGCAAGCAATATGACAACCACATTAAATCAATCTGGTCAGTTACCTATGGAACAGCCATACAATCATCCAGATTGGAACTATCAAGGCACTGAATCAGTCAATCCGCCTTCCGTTGATATGGTAGATTGGGTATTGGTCTCTTTTCGCGAAACCCTTACTGGCGGAAGTGTGGTTAGAAAGGCAGTGCCACTCCACAAAGACGGAACAATTCCATCTTTCGACGTCTCTATTCGGTCCGACATCAACTCTGTGTATGTTATGATCGAACATCGTAATCACTTACCAGTCATTACAGATCAACCCGTAACTATCAGCAATGGAGCTCTAAATCACGATTTCACAGCCAATGAAGGTTATGTTGGTGCTGGACACGCTCAAAAATTAGTCGGTAGCAAATGGATCATGTTCGCAGGAAATGGCAATCAGGATGAAGTTACTGGTTATGACATCAATGCTGTAGACCGCTCCTACTGGCAACCGATTAACGGTACTTTTAATATCTATAGTCCTGCAGACTATAACATGGACAACGACGTTTCTGGTGATGATCGCATATTATGGTCCAGTAACAATGGTTTCTTTTCCCCCATTACGAAGATCAACTATTAAACTGCTTAGATAATTCAGTAGTCAGGTTAGATTACGTGATATCAAAATAGATATTTCATCCATTGCCACTACGCAAAAATTATCTATCTTTGCGGTTCTATGAAAATACTGATTTATAACGACAAAACGGGGGTAAGAGGAGGAGTCGAGACCTACGTAAATAGTATAATCAGAGAAATGACACCACGCGGTTTTGAATTTGAGAAATTGACCATTGATGTCAATGACTATTCTTCTTTTAGCACTAGCAAGTTCCCGCGTTTACACAAGTTTAAAGATGGACTATTCTACAAATCAGATGTAGGCAAAACTATTGAAGAAAAGATCAAACAATTCCAACCAGATTTGATCCATGCAAACAATAATGCGTACTTCACAGCTACTGTACTTAATGTAGCCAAAAAAATGGGAATTCCGTTACTCCACACCATTCATGACTACCGCTTAATTCCAAAGAAAGAAGAATCATTTCTTATTTCATTCATTAAGAAAATAAGGTTGAATATCGTCAAAAAAAGGGCGACTTATTTTATTTCAGCTTCCACAAAATTCGGAAAGGTTTTACAAGGGTATGGTATTAACAATTTCACTTATATCCATCACTATATCGAGTTAGAAAAGTGGCAGCCAGAGCGAGAGTACGTCCGAAAACCAGTCATCCTATATGTTGGACGAATTGAAGTGGTTAAGGGTGTTTTTGTGCTACTCAAAGCTTGGGAAACAATCTACAAACAGTTTCCCGAACACAAATTGTTGTTTATAGGTGAAGGTAATGAGGAAGCCAATCTCCAAGTAGCGATTTCCCGCAGTCCTGCACAGCAACAGATTGAACTCATCCCCTTTCAACCGCATCCCGTAATCAAGGAATATCTGTATACCTCACAGCTTATTGTCGTGCCTTCTGCCTACCGTGAGATGCTGGGTATCATTGGTCTAGAGGCTTTCGCCTGCGGCATCCCCGTCATCGCTACTAATGTCGCTGGCATTCCAGAATGGTGTATCCACGAAGAAACGGGACTACTCGTAGAGATGAACGATGTTGATGATCACGCCAAAGCCATAGTCCGTTTGCTTGGCGACCCTGCCTTATGCAAACAATTGACCGACAAAGCAAGACCGTTTGTTCCTGAGGTACACAGCAAGCAAGTGGCACTAGATCGACTCGAAACCGTCTACAAAAGCCTCCTTCCTAAGAATGCCTAACCGTCTTCCTAATCACTGATTACTTTTCTGGTTTTTTATTTGGAGGCTTCCCTACGGGTCGTGCTGTCCAGCACTCTTTCCGCAATTCCGCTACGCTTCATTGCTACATTCAAACAACCGGGCGGCGATCCGCACTTCCCATCACTAGCCCGCGGTTGATATTATTGGAGATAAGCGAGTATAGGTCATTGCAGGATTGGCTAATCACAAGATTCTTTGAATTGGTAAGTTTGAGAATTATAGGTGCGCTTTGAGCCCTGCCTTCCGTTGCGCAGCAGGCAGGACTCAAAATTCCCAATTCAAACAGACTCCACACTTGCAGCATCTACTAAGGAATGAAGAGAAGGCCCCTAAAATAATTTCAATAAACCAATGCTGCTAATCAAAAAAGACCATCTGAAATCAGACGGCCTTTTATTGTATTATTGTGTTTTCTTTACTTAAAGTAAATCAATGCCTCTGCATCAACATTATTGTTCAAGATACATTCTCCACCACTAAATGGTACTACGGTCGCAGTGATTGTAGTCGAACCATTTGTGCCTTGAGGATCGTATAAACCATCAGAGAGTCCTATGATAATTGCCTCTGTTGTACTTCCCAAAAGCATCCCACTATTCCCATTATATTCGAAGACATGGAAGAGACCATTATCCCCGCCATAGTTCCAGTTCGGATTGGTTCCTACATCCCAAATAAATACCAATCTTGGGTCAGATGGCATTCTTACAATAATTGAAGTAGGCCCAGCATCAACACCATTTAACTCAGTAACATCAATTCGGATTGAAATTGGAGACGGCCCTGAGATATTTCCAGGAATAAGTGTAGTTGTTACTGTTAGATCAGGACAGAGGTTAAGACAATCTGATTGGTCTGCAGTAATCGGTCCTGTGATATTCGCTTCTACAAAATAACAAGGATCTTTGGGGTCGGTCTTATCATCGCATTCCGTCATGTTGATAACCCCGTCATCATCACAATCGAGATTTGCTAACGGATTACTAGGATTAGCAAATAGCATTGCACAAATATCTATATTGTTTGTTATTGCCAAGAAACAAGGATCGCAGGGCGTCTCTTTGATCAAGACACCATCAACCGAAGAACAACCATTGTTGTCGGTGACGGTAACCATATAAGAACCTACTGCAAGACCTGTAGCCGTAACAGTTGTTTGATTGCCTGCATTAGCATCCCATTGGTAAGTATATGGCATAGTGCCGTAAGATGCAACAATGGTAGCAGATCCATCCGTCATTCCTCCACAACTGACTTCAACTGTATTCAAGAATACTGATAAACCTGGAAACGACGATTCTAGCACTTCAACTGTTTCTACTAATGAACAACCATTCATGTCCTTAGCCGTAACAGTATACATACCTGCAACTAATCCAGTAACAGTAGCTGAAGTTGCTCCAGTATTCCATAGATAACTATAACCTGGTGCGCCACCTGATACTGAAATAGAGGCAGTACCATCATTTGAGCCATAACAATTAATTCCCGTAGCAAAAATACTGGCAACCATTGTTATAGGTGCTGAAATTTGAACTATTTCTGTTATTGAACAACCATTCATGTCGGTGATCGTAACGGAGTGTGTTCCTGCTGTCAAGCCGGTGGCCATGGCAGTTGTTTCTCCGTTATCCCATACATAAGTGTAAACTGGTGTTCCGCCTGATACCATTACCGTAGCTGAGCCATCGCTTAAGCCATTACAGCTAGCAGCGGATGTAGCAGTTATACTGGCACTCAACATCATTGGTCCTGGGATTTGTACTGTGTTTAGCACTAGCACACAACCATTCATATCTGTGATCGTTACCGAGTGTGTGCCGGCTGATAAGCCTGTGGCTGTTGCTGTTGTTTCTCCGTTGTCCCAGACATAAGAGTAGACTGGTGTTCCACCTGACACCATCACGGTTGCTGAGCCATCGCTTGCGCCATTACAGCTAGCAGCGGATGTAGCAGTTACACTAGCTTCCAATTTAGCTGGTCCAGTGATTAAAACTGTATTCAGTACAAGCATACAACCGTTCATATCTGTGATCGTTACCGAATGTGTTCCTGCTGTTAAGCCTGTGGCTGTTGCTGTTGTTTCTCCGTTGTCCCAGACATAAGAGTAGGCTTGTGTTCCACCTGATACCAATACGGTTGCTGAGCCATCGCTTGCGCCATTACAGCTAGCAGCGGATGTAGCAGTTACACTAGCTTCCAATTTAGCTGGTCCAGTGATTAAAACTGTATTCAGTACAAGCATACAACCGTTCATATCTGTGATCGTTACCGA
>ENA-ORXR01000565-ORXR01000565.1-marine-metagenome-genome-assembly--contig:-NODE-565-length-48954-cov-22.042597_pt1 | contig 48954 bp, 35 predicted proteins | sample MGYA00237866_ERZ511479 | MGnify/ENA metagenome assembly ERZ511479
GGATAGGCAAGTGTACCGGGCGTTTCGGTGATGTTATCTTTATCTATCGGATTTTTCATTGACCAATGAGTGAATGACTGAATTGTGAATGAATAATTGAAACACTCCTGTTTTATTTAGGTTCAAATTGATAAAACACACATTCGTAGGGACAAGGCATGCCTTGTTCCTACGAATGTGTCATCACTCCTCCCAAATCACTTCCTCCTCCACTGCTACATCATCAAAAATTTCGCCATTACACTCTCTGATACCTGCAATGCCACCTAGCGAGCAAATCGTATTACAATCTTTATCAACTACTTCAAATAAACCATCTGCGATAAAACTACCGTCATTGAGAAAATACACATCATCTCCCTGAAAGATATATCGTGTTATTTTGCCGTTTGCCCAATTGTCATTTTCAAAGGTGGTGATTTTATCCTGAATACAATTCGGTATTTTGTTATTGTTTGGGCAGCCTAATGCGCTTATAGCGAGCAAGATAATTAAAGCTATTTTTTTCATAACATGAACCAGATTTAAATAGAAAATAAGCTCAAGATAAGAAAAATCAAACAAGCTTTCATCAGTTGATATCCGTAGGGAGCAGAACAAATCTTTAATTTTACCAAAAAAATAAATTCACACAAAGCTTGAAACCGCCCAATGGAACACGTTCCATTGGGAAATAAAGCTCCCACTTTTCCGAAATTTATCCCGTTTGCAGTATAGTGATTTTTGGGCGCTGTTCGAGTACTGGACTTTGGATATTAGGGAATTCAAAATTAGGTAAAAAATTGTTTTTCAACCTTTTGCAAAATAAAAATTATTAATTATGTTTTATTTTTAATTAAACGTAAGTAACTAACAATCAGTAAATTACGGAATTAAACCTAATTTCCCAGTTTCCTAATTCCCAATTTGTCCAAAGTCCAGTCGAGTAAAATCTCCCAATCAAAAATCACTCAAATCACTCAAAAATTCAGCAATAATTTTACGATATGCTTCCGGTGAATGATGGAGCAGATTGACGTGCTTTGCGCCCTTGATATAATGGAGCGTTTTATTGGAGCTGCCGCAATTGATATGCAAGGCTTCGGTTTCTGATTTTTTGACGCGCAGCTCGCTATCACCGGCGATGATTAGGACAGGCATTTGTGCTGATTTGATATGGTCTGTGGGGCGAAGTTGCTGCATAGTCACACCTAAATGCCATTCGCTGAATTTTCGCATAAACATCGTCGAAAATCTTGGTATATACTTCATTTCCAAACGATTATTCAGCGCATCACGCACACTTCCATAACACGATTCCAAGATGACAAAGACATAATTCGGCTTTTCCTGCAAACCATAAACAGTAGCCGCCGCGCCCAATGAAATTCCGTGTGCGCCTATGCCTGTGTAGCCTTTTTCTCGCAAAAAATCAGTAGCAGCATGTATATCGTGCCGTTCATGCCAACCGTAGGAAATTGCTTGTGCCTCACTTTCGCCCGTGCCACGCAAATCAATTAGCAATACGCCAAACCCTGCTTCCTCATACAGTTTTGCACGCTCCACCAAGCCTCTGCGATTGCCTCTGATGCCATTGGTCAGTACCACTGCCTTCGCCGAATCACCTTTGATGTACCAGCCTGCAATTTGTACATTATCAGAAGTTTGCAACGTAATTTCTTCAACAGGGAAATCAAAAAAATGACTTACTTCGGGTAAATCAACCAAGTTCGGGTGGCTTGCATATCGCGCTCCTGCATAACTTAAAATTATCCAAGTCAATAAGCCTGCAACAATCAGCATTAACACACGTTTCATAATTTTAGTCAAATTCATTACAGAAAATAAGGCATGTTTAGAAATGCCGTGGACACTTTTATTTTGAATGTGAAATTAATGTAAAATGTAAAATAATAAATTTAAAATGTAAAAGTTGTAGGATGCGAGCCAACGTGAACCTTTTTCATTTTACTCATTTTCAGATTTTTAAATAACAAAAAAATAAAATTATTCGTGTACGTACTACAAGCACTTTTACATTTTAAATTTATTATTTTACATTTTACATTTCTAAAAAAGTGTACACTACTTTTACACGAAAATTAAACATGCCGAAAATAATGGTAAATCCCCTTATATTGTGTCATAAATAAGCGAATCACGAATTACAACAAATATAAATAATCCGAGTCGCAGATTTCGAGTTATCAAATACCAAAATTATCTCTTTTGTATATGTATTCAACCAACTCGCAACTCGCAACTCGTAACTCGCAACTTGAGTTATGAATATTAAAAATTGCCTTTACCCCCTGATACTTTTTTTCTTTGTCATCTCCACAAAAGTGCAGGCACAAGACCCGCATTTGTCACTCTGGCAATATGCGCCGCTATACGCCAACCCTGCAATGGGTAGTGTCTATAATGGTCAATTTCGCGCCTCTGTGCAGTATCGCAACCAGTGGTACGCCATTCTCGGCAATGATGCTTTCACGACACTTCACGCGAGTTTTGATGCGCGTTTACCTGTGTTTGAATCAGATTATATTTCGTTGGGATTCAATGTATTGAGTGACCAAGCAGGCTCGGCTCGTTATGGTCAAAACCTATATAATCTCACCGCAGGATATATGAAAATTCTTTCGGGTAACTATCGCGGCGGACCAACTCAATACCTCATCGCAACCGGTCAATTTGGCTTCGGACAACGCGGTATCAATTACGACGACCTCCAATTTAGCGAGCAATTTATAGATGGTTCATTTGACCCCGGCGCAGCAACCGGCGAAAATTTTAACACCAACAGCCGCACCTATACCGATTTCAATGCAGGACTCATGTGGTATGGTGTGTTCGACGATAGATTTAGTGTGTGGGTTGGTGGTTCGGGCTTTCACCTCAATCAGCCGAGTATTCATTTCTTCGATGATACTTCCCAACCACTACATACACGCCTTTCTTTTCAGGCAGGCGGCGAAATACCGCTCTCCGATGATATTAGCGTCTTGCCCTCCATTCTTTACATGACACAGGGACCGTCCAATGAATTGGCTCTCGGCGCAAGTCTTCGCTATGCCCAGACTCAATATTGGGACGAAGTCGCGCTACGTGCGGGTTTCATGCAGCGCATTGTAGGTGGTATCAATGGCTTGGCTTCCGACGCGCTCGCTATCTCCGCAGGGCTTGAATATCAAAGACTTATGATGATGGTCAATTACGACCTCAATTCATCGTCCCTCAGCAGAGCCACCAATAATCGCGGTGCATTTGAATTGTCGCTTATCTATACTCACCCGCCACGTTCGCGCAGAGAAAGTGTGGAATGTCCAAGGTTTTAGTGGGGAGTTTATTAGGTTTATTAGGTTTATTGAGTTCATTAGAGATAATAATTTTGCCATGCAAAATTAATTTCATTCGCTGTGCGAACTCAATATTCACATTTCGCGTAAATGCGATCAAGAAAAATGAATTTAAACAGAATTATATTCTGATTTTGGTTAAAAAAAAGGCGTAATTCAGAATTTTAAATAAATTAAAAATTAAATACATTTGTTTTTATTTATTATTAATGAAAATAAACACCATTTTACACATTTAATTTTATTTAAATCGAATTAAATTTTGTTCAATGCTTTTTGTGGCAATGATTTCAAAATATAATTTCGTTTAAATTTGATTTTCTTATTTCCATTTACGCAAAATGTGAACCAATAAACTCAATAAACCTAATAAACTAAACAAGATCCCTCAATCGAAATTCTACCTTGATCTTTTCCCCATCTCTTAATAATACCAATCGAATACGTTTATTGGGTTTGCCTTGCAAAATACGGGTGATTTGTTGGAGGCTAAGATTTCTTCGTCCCATACCGTTGATACGTAACAATCTGTCCTCTACTTGCACCCCTGCCGCGCTTGCCGGCGAATCGCTTAGTACCCGTCTTACGATGAAATCTTTCAGCGTGCTACCCGAAGCCAAAAACGACATTCCGCTACGGTCATACCCAAAGGCACGATTGTATCGCCGATTGGGTTTGAGGTACATTTTTCCTTGAAAATAATCAAAAATAACTGTGAAACGATTCAGAATATCACCGCCGATAATTCCTTCTCTATCATCAAGATAGGTGCTATCGACTGCATTGGTCATATCTTGAAAATGAGTGACTAAGTTGCGAAATTCAAAAGGTGGGAGTTGGAGTTGTTCGACACGCCCCATCAAGCCTTCGACTTCGCCACCAAGCCCAAAAGCAAGGCTGCCTGTAACTACATTTTCCGGCAAAACAATCTCCTCACTCGCATCAGGATGAAGCAACAAAGATACACTCGCTCCCGTATCAAGCAGTAGTTTAGGCTGGATCGTATCCTCACCAATGCGCGTGAGTGCATACACATAAGGCTTGTACTCGTCCACTTCTATATCTAATCCCTGAAAATCCGGGGGCAATTTGAAAGCCTCCCTTTCGTAGAGTGTAATGAGGCTATTTCTATAATCTATTTTGACAATAAATCGCTTAAACAAATCCGAACCAATGATACCGTGTATAGGTATTCCCAAGAGGTTTTCTAAATGTAGGTAATCTTCTTTCAGGACGAGAATGGTTTGGTTTCTAAAATTTACATTCGAAATTCGCATCGAAATCTGCGGGACAAGGTAGGCAATCATTTCTATGCTCATATCCGAGCCTAAGAGCCGCACTTGCTTATCCATCGTGATACGAGCTGTAGAAATGTAGTGTCGTCGTGTCAAAATCGTATATCGTGCGCCTGTATCCACCAGAAAATTCAGCACTTCACCCTGATTCAGCCAAATGGGAACAACTATAAGGTTGCTGTGTTTTTCAAAGGGAATTGTAGCAACTTTTCTATTTCCGGTAATACCAATACCAAAAGGTTGTGCCATGCCTTGTATTGACATGAATATGATTATCAGTATTATAGGAATATAAATTCTCATTTATCAAATGTACAAAAATGAATGAAGGATTATTGATTTTTGATTGAGTGATTTTTGATTTTGGAATTTATTTTTATTTAAGGGACTACCGTGAAAAGTGTGAACCAACTCAAACTGACCTCTACTGAACGGCAGACACCGCGTAGGGATATACGCTCAGTCAATAAACGCTTGACAAGTTCTTTTGCATCATCGCTGATTAAGCGTTGTTCAGCTTGTTCCACAAATTGGCGACCACAATCATTACATTGATGATTCTGTTTGCCATTGTGAATGTGACCATTTTTCTTTATCTTTGAGCTACAACATTTAGGACAATTCATCGTATATTTATTTTTGTTTATGAATATGCAAATTTATGAATTGTCCTTTTATTTTCAAAATAGCATTACTTCAAACACACTACCGATAATCAAATAGGTAAGAGGTAGAAACGTTTGCCTCGCGTCCTACAACTTTTACATTTTACATTTATTATTTTGCATTTTACATTTCAAAAAAAATAACTTATTTAATTTACAATACCCAATTTACATATTATAAACCCCGCCATTAATATCAAGCGTAGCTCCGGTAATAAAACCATCATACTCAGATGCCAGATACAAAACCGCTCTTGCAACGTCGTCAGGATTATCGGCTCTTTGTATGGGAATACCGGCAATTGTTTTAGCGGCTGATTCGCTTGTGGTATGTGTAGCGTGAAAGGAAGTCCCCAAAATAAGTCCGAGCGCAACGGCATTGACCCGCACGCCATGACCGCCTAATTCCGTAGAAAGTGCGCGTGTAAAAGTCAGAATCGCTCCCTTACTCGTAGCATAAGCAAGCTAACCCCCATGACCACCTTTTCGCTCCGCCAGAGACGACAAATTAACAATGCTACTGTTATCGTTTTTTGAGAGATGCGGAACGGCAGATTTGGTGGCATACATCATAGAAGTGAGGTTAATATCCATCACCTGATTCCAGAAATCTGCCTCAATTTCGGGCAGCTTTTGACGTGCTACAAGTGAACCTGCATTATTGATGAGTATATCCAATCCGCCAAGTGCCTCTACCGTTTTCTCGACCACCAGTTGTGCGTCTGCTTCCTTCGTCAAGTCGCCGCGTATCGTTACTGCTTTTTGCCCTTTGCTAATTGCGTATTCCTTTAATTGATTCGCCATATCAGCACTGGAAAAATAGTGAATACCAACATTGGCACCGCTATCAATAAAGTGTTTCGTAATCGCCTCACCTATCCCCTGAGCACCGGCGGTGATGAGTACGTTTTTATCGTTTAGTTTGTTATTCATAAATGAGCTTGAAATGTATAATTATACTTCAAACGGCATAAATTTCGGAAAATCAAAAAAGACGGAAACCTCTCCAATGGAACATGTTTCATTGGAAAATAAAGCTCCTAATTTTCCGGAATTGACCCCGTTTGAAGTATAAGACTTATATTTGAATTTGCACTTTATACTTGCACTTGAACTTACCCTCGCCTATCCTCAATTCGACTCAATTTCCCTCCTTGACTACGCGGAATACTTCCGGGCGATTTCAGTTCAATATCCATCGAAAGTCCAATCGTATTTTTGATTTTTTCGCGTAATTCTGTTTTAAATGAATCATTTTGAGGGTCAACCCCTTTTGTAGTTTCGACTTCTACCGTAACAGTATCCATCGTGCCTTCGCGCTCTACGATTAGCTTATAATTCGGACTCAAAAAATCGAACTCGTGAATCACTTCTTCCACTTGTGTATGAAAAAGATTCACCCCGCGAATAATCAACATATCATCCGCCCTGCCCTTGATTGCCGACATTTTTACGTGCGTCCGTTTAGCATTTTTATCATAATGAAGCGAACAAATATCATTCGTCCAATACCGCAATAAGGGAAATGCCTCCTTTGTCAAAGTCGTAAACACCAACACACCTTCCTCGCCGTAGGGGAGAGGTTCGCCCGTATCGCGGTGGACGACTTCCGGGAAAAAATGGTCTTCCCAAACGTAACTTCCCGTACCTTTTTCTTCAAAATCTTCTTGCGAAACACCCGGACCGATAATTTCACTCAAACCATATATATTGGTTGCCGTTACATTCAATCCGGCTTCTACTTGCGCCCGAATCGCCTCCGTCCAGGGTTCTGCACCGAGTACCGCATATTGCACCGCCAAATCCTGCGTATCAATGCCCCGCTTGGCAAATTCCTCCGAAAGCGTCTGTGCATACGAAGGCGTACAACATATTACTTCCGGCTTAAAATCTTGCAAAATCGTCAACTGCCGTTCCGTCATACCGCCCGATACGGGGATGACCGCCATACCCATTTTCGTCGCGCCGCCGTGCATCCCCAAGCCACCCGTAAACAAACCATAACCATACGCATTGTGCAACTTCATGCCCGGTCTCGCGCCCGCACACATCAGCGAACGCGCCACCACATCATCAAAAATATCCAAGTCATTTTTCGTGTAGCCGACCACCGTAGGCTTGCCCGTCGTACCACTCGAAGCGTGGATACGGCGCACATCTTCCATTGGTTTGGCAAACATGCCGTAGGGATAATTATCCCGCAAATCGGTCTTGCGCGTAAAGGGCAAACGCCGCAAATCCGCCAGACTTTTAATGTCGCCCGGCTTTATACCTACATCGTCCAGTTGTTTTTTGTAAAACGGCACATCCGCATACAATCGCTTGACTAAAGCGATGAGACGTTCACTTTGCAGTGTGCGTAATTGTGGAAGTGGGAGGGTTTCTATTTGTTTATTGTACATAATGTAAGGCTGTCAGCCTGACGGCAGATTAGAAAGTATTGGCAAAGTACAAAATTGAGTTGTTTTTCTTTTATGGGATTTGGGAAAATGATTGTAATTTGAGTGATATTTTGTTTTTTATTTTTAATAAATAGCCGTATTTTATTGTTTTTTAATGATAAATGAAATGAAAATATTTTAATTAACTTAACAACGTTATGTTCGATTCTTTTTTAAAAAAGAAAATTTACATTTGAATTTTGGACTAAAACTCGTCTGCCATTTGTAAAATCTAACGATAGCCTACATCTCTAAGTATCCCGTTTGCTAAACTTAAAAAGTTTAGCAAACGGAATTATTTATTTTATTATTTATTTTAAATTTTAATAAAGTATAAAGCATCTAATTGTCAATAAAATACAAAAATGCTGTTGCCTGCCATTTGTAAAATGCCAGGCAACTCGCGTAACCGAAAAAGATGTGGGGTATCGTTAGATTTGTAAAATGTCAGCCGTGTTTTAGTTCAAATTCGAGGTAGATTCCTCATTTTAAGTACAAACATATTTTTATTTTTCAAAGTTAGCATGTTAAGTTAGTCGAAATGATAAAACGAAATGAAACTAAGCACAAGAGAAATGCAACTCAACGACATCCCAAAAATCGTCAACTACTTCGTTGATGCAGATGCAGAATTTCTCAAAGGAATGGGTGCAGATAAAAGTAAATTTCCGAAGCGAACGGATTGGATAAATAATTTGCAGAAAGAATATGAAAAACTATATTACGAAAAAAAATTCTACTACATCATATGGTTAATCAACGGCAAGCCAAGCGGACATTCCAATATCAACACCATTGATTTCGGAAAAACAGCCGTCATGCACCTACACCTATGGGAGAGCAATCACAGACAAAAAGGACTCGGCTTGCAATTTTTACAACAAACGATTCCATATTATTTTGAAAATTTTGACTTGGAAAAATTAATCTGCGAACCACGCGCCGAAAACATTGCCCCCAACAAAACCTTGAAAAAATTAGGTTTTGAATTGGTGAAAACCTACGAAACGACGCCCGGTTGGATTAATTTTCATCAGACAGTCAATCGCTATGAACTTACAAAAAAGCAATTGAATAAAATCAGTACTTGACTTTCATCATTCGATTTGTTACCTTGCATTACGCAATCGAAATGAAACGAATGAAAATGAGTGTACCATTCAAAATTCACTCATTCAACATTCAAAATTAACGAAGTCCGTTTGAAGCAAAAACTAAAATCTTTCCTCCAATATCTCAAACTCGAAAAGAGATACGCCTCCCACACCATTCAGGCTTACCGGAATGATTTAGAACAGTTTGGTCTATACCTTCGTACCACTTACACCATTACAGCTATGGAAGATGCCCAACATATACACATCCGTTCGTGGATAGTCTCTATGTTGGAAAGCGGCATGAATACCACCACCGTCAACCGCAAACTATCCGCGCTCAAGACCTACTATAAGTTTGCCCTCAAACGCAACTGGATAACTATCAACCCAATGAACAAAGTCGTCATGCCCAAAAATGGCGAACGACTCCCCGCCTTTGTCACCAACAAAAGCATGGCACTCCTCTTCCAAAACGTCGATTTTGGAGAAGGCTTTCCCGGACTCCGCAACCGCCTCATCCTCGAAACCCTCTACGCCACAGGCATGAGACGTGCCGAACTCATCGGACTCACTTTGCAGGATGTCGATATGCACCACTGTCGCTTCCGTGTCATGGGCAAAGGCAGCAAAGAACGCCTGATACCCTTCTCCAATCATCTCAAAAAATTATTAGAAAAATACACTACTTTACGTCACGAAACATTCCCCTCTGCAGGTAATGACCTATTTTTGACAGACAAAGGGAACTTACTTTACCCAAAATTCGTTTACAATATAGTAAAGCGTTACCTGTCACAAGTCACGTCGCAAGAACAGCGCAGCCCACACGTCCTAAGACATACCTTTGCAACACACCTCATGGAAAACGGCGCAGACCTCAACGCAATAAAAGAAATACTAGGACATAGTTCCTTAGCTTCAACCCAAGTTTACACCCATAACTCCATCGAAAAACTCAAAAAAGTATATGAACAAGCACACCCCAAAGCTATTAAAAATGAGTGAATTTTGAATGAGCGAATGAGTGAATGTTAATGCGATAATGCCAAAATGCGTTAATGCGACAATGAAGCTAATATTGACGCATTAAAACATTTATTCATTATCATTGTCGCATTGTATCATTATCGCATTGTATCATTGAAATCACTCATTGATATTTCATAACCATATAAATAGATTGATATGAGAGTACAGACGCAATCCGTTCACTTTGTAGCCGACAGAAAATTACTTCAATTTGTAGACAAAAAAGTCAACAAACTTGAGACCTTCTACGACCGGATTATCGACGCAGATGTGACACTCCGGTTGGAAAACACCGGACAGGTGAAAGACAAAATCGCTGAAATTAAACTCCAAGTACCCGGAGACACCCTAATCGTCAGAGAAACCAGCAAGACCTTTGAAGGGTCTGTCGATAGTGCCGTAGGCGTCCTGAGAAGACAACTTATCAAGCGAAAAGAAAAAATGAGCCGCAGATAAACTGAAATTCCAAATTCCAAAACTTAAAAATCTTGGAATTTGAGATTTGGAATTTCACAAAAAAATCCGTTTTCAATAGAAAACGGATTTTTTTTGTGCGTATGGAACGAAATAGAAGACATGTACGTTATGACAATTCAATTTATTAACTGATTTCAAGTTTTAGAAGAACATAAAAAACCAAATTCCAATCTAACGCGATTTTTTGAGATATTTTTTGGAATTTGAAGCATATCACATAATAATTATATGGCTTGCAAAACAAATCACAAATCAACGAACCCCAAATCTCAAGCGCAGAAAGAAAAAAAGTTGAAAAAAAATGAAAAAAAGTAAACCAAACCCTTTTCATTTTCAGAAAAGTTCGTAAATTTGCAAGCACTTTGAAAAAAAGGTCAGATTATAGAAGATAATTTGGTTAAAAACTGACAAAAACAACTAAATTTTGCCGATGTAGCTCAGTTGGCCAGAGCAGCTGATTTGTAATCAGCGGGTCGGGGGTTCGAATCCCTCCATCGGCTCCATTTTTATTTAAGATCATAATAATACCGGGGGTGCGCCGGAGTTGGAGAGCCGGGCCAGACTGTAAATCTGGTGACTTCGTCTGAATAGGTTCGAATCCTATCACCCCCACTATTTGAAAATTATGATAAGCGGAAGTAGCTCAGTTGGTAGAGCATCAGCCTTCCAAGCTGAGGGTCGCGGGTTCGAGTCTCGTCTTCCGCTCAAAAAACAGTTAATTCTTTCTCTGAATCGCCTACATTATTTTATGCCAATGTAGCTCAGGGGTAGAGCACTTCCATGGTAAGGAAGGGGTCGGGGGTTCAATTCCCTTCATTGGCTCAACTTTTTTATACTAATTCAATAATTATTCGACAAAAATTCATCAAAAAATTAATTAAAAATCGATGGCAAAGGAAACTTTTAACAGAGATAAACCTCACGTGAACATTGGAACAATCGGACACGTTGACCACGGTAAGACTACTTTGACGGCAGCTATCACTAACGTCTTAGCTGGTAAAGGTCTTGCCGAGAAAAAAGATTATACGTCTATTGATGCCGCTCCTGAAGAAAAGGAAAGAGGTATCACAATTAACACGGCTCACGTTGAGTACGAAACTGAAAATCGTCATTACGCTCACGTTGACTGTCCAGGTCACGCGGATTATGTAAAGAACATGGTTACAGGTGCGGCTCAGATGGATGGTGCTATTCTTGTAGTTGCTGCTACTGATGGACCAATGCCTCAAACACGAGAGCACATTCTTCTTGCACGTCAGGTAGGTGTACCTCAAATCGTTGTTTACATGAACAAAGTAGATTTGGTAGACGATGAAGAAATGTTAGAATTAGTTGAACTAGAAGTTAGAGAACTTCTTAGTAGCTACGAATTTGATGGTGACAACATTAGCGTAATCCCTGGTTCTGCTCTTAAAGCATTAGAAGGTGATGCAGGCGGTGTTGAATCTATTGAAAACCTAATGGCAGCTGTTGATGCTGACATTCCGCTTCCTCCTAGAGTTCTTGATAAGCCATTCCTTATGCCTATTGAGGATGTATTCTCAATCACAGGTCGTGGAACTGTAGCAACAGGTCGTATCGAAAGAGGTGTTATTAACTCTGGAGATGCAGTTGAAATCATCGGATTTGTTGACGAGCCTTTAACTTCTGTAATCACAGGGGTAGAGATGTTCAGAAAAATCTTGGATAGAGGAGAAGCTGGTGACAACGCTGGTCTACTTCTTAGAGGTATTGAAAAATCTGCAATCCGTAGAGGTATGGTAATTTGTAAGCCAGCTTCTGTTACTCCGCACACTAAATTTAAATGCGAAGTATACGTTCTTGGAAAAGATGAAGGTGGACGTCACAAACCATTCTTTGATGGTTACCGTCCTCAATTCTACTTCAGAACAACTGATGTAACTGGTGATATCAAACTACCTGCAGGCGTTGAAATGGTAATGCCTGGAGATAATATCGCTCTTGAGGTACACTTAATCACTAAAATCGCAATGGAGAAAGGTCTTCGTTTCGCAATTAGAGAAGGTGGTCGTACTGTAGGTGCAGGTCAAGTGACCGAAATTATTGAGTAGAATTAGAAATTCTAATAAGAATTTAAACATAATAATGTAGCCTGCTCCTCTTTAGTGGCAGGCTGCTTTATCATGTACGGGCATAGCTCAACTGGTAGAGCGACGGTCTCCAAAACCGTAGGCTGGGGGTTCAAGTCCTCCTGCCCGTGCAAATACAAAAGGATTCATTCATGGAAGGAATTAAATCGTACGTAAAAGAAAGTTACAACGAGTTAGTGAATAAAGTAACATGGCCCACTTGGCCGGAATTGCAAAACACTACTATCGTTGTCTTGATTGGCTCAATTATCATTACATTGATCACATACTTTATGGATCAGGTAGCCATGTTAATACTTAAAAATCTGATTTATACTACTTAAAATGGCAACACTAACAGATACTAAATGGTATTGCCTAAGGGTAATCAGCGGAAAGGAACGTAAAATCAAGGAGTATATTGATAAAGAAGTTCAACGATCTGAATGGGATCACGTAATTTCTCAAACTTTGGTTCCTACCGAAAAAGTATATAAGATCAGAAATGGTAAGAAAGTAATCATGGAAAGAAATATCCTTCCTGGTTATATCCTGATCGAAGCAAGAGAAGGCAGACTTTCAGGTGAAATGATTTCCACAATCGCAAACGTTACTAATGTGATTCATTTCCTTGGGAAAAATAATCCACTTCCAATGACTAATGTTGAAGCCAACAGAATTCTTGGTAAAGTAGACGAATCACAAGAAGTAGGAGAATCACTCAGCGAACCGTTTATCGTAAATGAATCAGTAAAAATCGTGGATGGTCCGTTCAACGAATTCATCGGAACCATACAGGAAGTGAACGAGGAGAAGAAGAAGTTGAAGGTGATCGTAAAAATCTTTGGTCGTGGTACCGAAGTAGAATTGAATTTCATGCAAGTAGAAAAACAGGCTTAAAATGGCAAAAGAAATCGGTGGTTTTATTAAACTACAAGTAAAAGGCGGACAAGCTAACCCTGCTCCGCCAGTTGGACCTGCATTGGGTGCCAAGGGGGTTAATATCATGGAGTTTTGTAAGCGATTTAATGCTGAAACACAGGATAAACAAGGGAAAGTTTTACCAGTAGTAATTACTGTTTTTAAAGACAAATCTTTCTCCTTTATAATCAAAACACCTCCTGCAGCTGTTCAGTTATTAGAAGCAGCAAAATTGAAGAAAGGTTCTGGTGTTCCTAACCGTGACAAAGTCGGTACGGTAAAATGGGATGATTGCCTTAAAATTGCGGAAGACAAAATGTCTGACCTTAATGCATTTTCTGTAGAAGCCGGGGCAAGAATGATTGCAGGTACTGCCAGAAGCATGGGCCTCAATGTTAGCGGTGTTCCAGGAGCTGAAAATTAGAATAAAGAAAAATTGTTGACAGATACCTCGGTCAACTTATTATTTAATTATAAAATAGATTGTTATGGCTAAAGTTTCAAAACGAAGAGCTGCTTCCGACAAGAAGATGGAAGAAGGCAAGCTATACACATTAGAGGAAGCAGCAAAGCTTGTTAAAGAAGTGAATACTGCGAAATTCGACGCATCAGTCGATTTACATGTACGTTTGGGTATCGATCCTCGTAAAGCCGATCAGGCATTGCGTGGTACCGTTACGCTTCCCCATGGTACTGGTAAATCAAAAAGTGTACTTGTATTCTGTACACCAGACAAAGTTCAGGAAGCTCTCGACGCAGGAGCTGACTACGCTGGTCTGGACGAATACATTCAAAAAGTACAAGGCGGATGGACGGATATCGACGTAATTGTTGCTATGCCTAATGTGATGGCTCAAGTCGGTAGACTTGGACGGGTCCTTGGACCTCGTGGGTTGATGCCAAACCCCAAAACCGGTACGGTTACCGTTGATGTAGCATCTGCAGTTACAGATGTGAAAGGTGGTAAAATTGCTTACCGTGTAGACAAGTTTGGTATCATTCATAATTCTTGTGGACGTGTTTCTTTTGATAGTAAAAAGATCGAAGAAAATTTACGAGAAGTTATGAATACTATTGTGAGAATTAAACCAGCATCCGCAAAAGGGGTTTATATAAAATCAGTTACTGTGGCATCTACTATGAGCCCGGGAATTAAAATTGATCTTAAAGATTTTAAATAATCTTGAGATTTAAACATCAATTAATATGACCAGAGCAGAAAAATCAGCCGCAATTGTAGAATTACAGGAAGTTTTCACGAACTCTAAAAATTTCTATATCACAGACTACGCTTCTTTAACTGTTGAACAAATCAACAACCTTAGAAGAATCTGTTTTGATAAGGGCGTGAAATTAAGTGTTCTTAAAAATACTCTCGTTAAGAAAGCACTGGAAAAAGTAAGCGATACTGAGTATACAGAATTGTATGGTGCCTTAAAAGGACCAACTGCAATTATGTTTTCGGATACCGCTAACCTTCCAGGAAAGATTATCGAGGAATTTAGAAAGAAACACGATAAGCCTGTACTGAAAGCGGCATATATTAATTCCGACATCTATCTTGGTGATGACAAAGTGAAAGAGTTAAGTTCTCTAAAATCAAAAGAAGAACTTATTGGCGATATCGTTGCTCTCTTACAATCTCCAATGAAAAATGTTATTGGATCGCTTAAATCAAGTAGCAATACAATTGCAGGCTTGGTGAAAGCACTTCAGGAAAGAGGAGAGTAGTTGGCTCAACCAACCCATGAAATGGCTTCCAAGCTTATATCATATAAACGAATCTAATTTTAAAATCTAAATTAAATTATCAATAAAATGGCAGAATTAAAAGAACTCGCAGAATCATTGGTTAATCTAACCGTTAAAGATGTTAACGAGTTGGCCAATATCCTTAAAGAAGATTATGGTATCGAACCAGCAGCAGCAGCAGTAGCAATGGCACCAGCAGGCGGCGGAGGCGATGGCGAAGAAGCTGCAGCTAAAACTGAGTTTGACATTATTCTTAAATCAGCAGGTGGAACTAAACTACAAGTTGTTAAAGAAATTAAGAACTTGTTAGGTGTAGGATTGAAAGACGCTAAAGCACTTGTTGATGCAGCTCCAGGCCCAGTGAAAACTGCGGTACCTAAAGATGAAGCTGAATCAGTGAAAGCAGCCCTAGAAGCTCTAGGTGCTGAGGTTGAACTTAAGTAATTTCTTTCATCTTCAGGGATAGAAAATCCTTGATTAATTCTACAATGCACTTGTTAGAAAAATTAGGATACATCAATATCTTTTTATAGGAATATGGGCTTAGCCAAAGATAAATTTGGCTAAGCCTATTCCCGTATATAATCACTATAATTTTACTTATGGCCATTACGAAAGAGGAACCGATAAAAAAAAGGATTAACTTCGGTAAAATTAAACACGTTTCTAATTATCCTGATTTCCTTGAAATACAAATAAAATCGTTTACTGAATTCTTTCAGTTAGACACTACCCCTGAAAACAGAGGTAATGAAGGCCTTTTTAAAGTATTTCAAGAAAATTTTCCGATAACAGACGCCAGAAATATATTCGTACTTGAATTTCTGGACTATTTCGTTGACCCACCTAGATACAGTATAGAAGAGTGTATGGAACGTGGTTTAACATACAGTGTTCCCTTAAAAGCCAAATTAAGGCTCTCCTGTAATGATGAGGAACACGTTGATTTCAAAACAATTGTAAACGATGTATTTCTTGGAAATATTCCTTACATGACCCCTAAAGGCACATTTGTTGTTAACGGATCAGAACGGATTATTGTTACACAATTACATCGATCACCTGGTGTATTTTTTGGTCAAAGTTTGCACCCAAATGGAACCAAAATCTATTCCGCTAGAGTCATCCCGTTTAAAGGAGCATGGATGGAGTTCGCTACAGATATTAATACTGTCATGTATGCCTACATCGATCGTAAAAAGAAATTCCCTGTTACTACACTTCTAAGAGCTATTGGATTTGATTCTGATAAGGAAATCCTTAACCTTTTCAACCTTGCCGACGAAGTTAAAGTAAATCCTAAAAGCCTGAAAGCGGCTATAGGTAGAAAACTTGCAGCCAGAATTCTTAAAAGCTGGACGGAAGACTTCGTAGATGAAGATACGGGTGAAGTAGTAACCATCGAAAGGAATGAGGTGATTCTCGAAAGAGACACAATTCTTGATGAAGTTAATATTGATCGAATTCTGGAAACAGAAGTAGAGACAATTATCCTTCAGAAGGAAGACGTCGAAGATGATTATACTATTATATACAATACCCTGCAGAAAGATACCTCTAACTCAGAGCTGGAAGCAGTACAACATATTTATCGTCAACTGAGAGGAACAGATCCGCCGGATGAGGAAACAGCTCGTGGTATTATCGAGAAATTGTTCTTTTCCGATAAGAGATATAACCTCGGAGACGTTGGTAGATATAAGATTAACAGAAAACTGGAATTAGATATCGATCGCGAAATCAGAGTACTGACTAAAGATGACATCATTGCCATCGTTCGCTACCTCGTTCGTCTAATGAACCAGAAAACTGTGATTGATGATATTGATCACTTGAGTAATCGTCGTGTAAGAACAGTAGGAGAACAATTGTACTCTCAATTCGGTGTTGGTTTGGCTCGTATGGCTAGAACTATTCGAGAACGGATGAACGTAAGAGACAATGAGGTATTTACACCAGTTGATCTGATTAATGCCAGAACATTGTCCTCTGTTATTAACTCCTTCTTTGGTACCAGCCAGTTATCTCAATTCCTAGATCAAACTAATCCACTTTCTGAGATTACGCACAAACGACGTATCTCAGCACTGGGACCTGGTGGCCTTTCTAGAGAGCGTGCAGGTTTCGAAGTAAGAGATGTTCACTATTCTCACTACGGACGACTTTGTACAATTGAAACACCGGAGGGACCGAATATTGGGTTGATCTCTACGTTGTGTGTACACGCGAAAGTAAATAAAATGGGATTCCTGGAAACACCATACCGTCCAGTAGTAAATGGTAAAGTGGATTACACTAAGGAACCTAAGTATCTATCTGCCGAAGAGGAAGATTACAAAACAGTAGCACAATCTAATCAGTACATTGAGAAAGATGGAACGTTCATGTTGGAACGAGTTAAGTGTAGAAATCATGGTGATTTCCCAGTATTGAATCCTTCAGATGGTGAAATTGATTACATGGATGTTGCACCTAATCAAATTGTAGGAGTTTCTGCATCTATGATTCCGTTTTTATCACATGATGACGCCAACCGTGCCCTGATGGGCTCAAACATGCAGCGTCAGGCAGTACCACTTATTAAGCCTAATTCACCTATCGTTGGAACTGGACTTGAAGGTAAAGTGGCTACAGATTCGCGAATGCTCCTAAATGCCGAAGGCGAAGGACTAGTCGAATATGTAGATGCTGATAAAATTGTAATCCGTTACGATCGTACAGATGAAGATCAGTTAGTAAGCTTTGAGGATAGTCTTAAAACATACAACCTGACTAAGTTTAAACGAACGAATCAAGGTACCTGTATTAACCTGAAGCCTATTGTAAGAAAAGGTGACAGAGTTTCTAATGGTGTTATTCTTTGTGAAGGATATGCAACTCAAGGAGGAGAATTGGCTTTAGGTCAAAACCTTATGGTAGCATTTATGCCTTGGAAAGGATATAACTTTGAGGATGCCATTGTGCTATCTGAACGTGTAGTACGGGAAGACATTTTTACATCTATTCACATTGTTGAATTCGAACTAGACGTAAGAGATACAAAACTTGGTGAAGAAGAATTAACCAATGATATCCCTAACGTAAGTGAAGAAGCTACAAAGGATTTAGATGAGCATGGTGTTATTAGAGTTGGAGCTTGGGTGAAAGAGAATGATATCCTTATCGGAAAAATTACACCAAAAGGAGAATCAGATCCTACACCAGAAGAAAAATTGCTTCGTGCAATCTTCGGTGATAAAGCAGGTGATGTAAAAGATGCCTCCTTGAAAGCGCCACCATCCACCAAAGGAATTATTATCGATAAAAAACTTTTCGCAAGAGCGAAAAAGGATAAGAATAAGAAAGCTGCTGAAAAAGAGAAACTAGCCAAGCTAGATGATATGCATAAAGGCAAGCTTAATGAATTGAAAAATATCCTTGTCGATAAAATGCTTGTTTTGGTGAAAGGAAAAACCTCTGCTGGTGTAAAAAGTATTTACAATGAAGTATTGCTTTCAGTAGGCGTGAAATTCACACAAAAGAACCTTTCTAATATTGACTACATCGCTGTTGATTACTCCAATTGGACGAAAGACGAAGCTACAAATGAGTTGATTAAACGTTTACTTCACAACTTTAGAGTTAAAGTCAACGAAGAAATTAGTAAGTACAAAAGAGAGAAATTTAACATCAGTATTGGTGATGAATTACCCGCAGGTGTACTTAAATTGGCTAAAGTGTATCTCGCTAAAAAACGTAAGCTTAAAGTGGGAGATAAATTAGCAGGTCGTCACGGTAACAAAGGAATCGTATCTAGAATCGTAAGAACCGAAGATATGCCGTTCCTTGAAGACGGAACTGCAGTTGATATCGTGCTGAATCCTCTTGGTGTACCTTCTCGTATGAACCTCGGACAAATCTTCGAAACTGTACTTGGATGGGCTGGATTGAAGCTTGGGCTTAAATTCGCTACTCCAATTTTCGATGGTGCGAAATCACACGAAATTGAAGATTACATCAAGCAAGCAGATCTTCCTCATTATGGACAAACTTACCTTTATGACGGAGGAACTGGAGATCGATTCCACCAGAAAGCAACTGTCGGTGTGATCTATATGCTGAAATTGTCTCACATGGTTGATGACAAGATGCACGCAAGATCTATCGGACCATACTCATTGATTACTCAGCAACCACTTGGTGGTAAAGCTCAGTTTGGTGGTCAGCGTTTTGGTGAGATGGAAGTTTGGGCACTCGAAGCATTCGGTGCATCAAATATCCTACGAGAGCTGTTGACTATCAAATCTGATGATATTATCGGAAGAGCTAAAGCTTATGAAGCAATCGTTAAAGGAGATAATCTACCGGAACCAGGTATCCCGGAATCCTTCAACGTATTGGTACACGAGCTTAGAGGTCTTGCATTAGACATCAAATTTGATTAAGGAATCAGTTATGATTTCTATTTAGAAAAATTACTTTACTTCAACTTATAATTTTAAGTATGCCTTTTAAGAAAAAGAACAAAGTAAGAAAGAGTTTCGATAGCATCACTATTAGTCTATCGTCCCCGGATGACATTTTAGAACGCTCCTATGGAGAGGTCCTAAAACCGGAAACCATTAACTACAGATCATATAAGCCGGAAAGAGACGGTTTGTTCTGTGAACGGATTTTTGGACCTGTTAAAGACTATGAGTGCTATTGTGGTAAATATAAGAGAATTCGATACAAGGGAATTGTATGCGATCGTTGTGGTGTAGAAGTGACTGAGAAGAAGGTGAGACGGGAGCGTATGGGACATATCAAGTTGGTAGTTCCTGTGGTACACATCTGGTACTTCAAATCACTTCCGAATAAAATCGGATACTTGTTAGGATTATCTTCCAAGAAATTGGAAACCATTATCTACTACGAAAGATATGTAGTCATCCAGCCAGGACTCAAAGAGCCAGAAGGTGTCATGAAAATGGATCTTTTGACGGAAGAAGAATACCTCGAACATGTCGAGTCACTTCCTAAAGAGAACCAAATGTTGGGTGACGACGATCCAAATAAATTCATTGCTAAGATGGGAGCAGACGCAGTTCGCGACTTGCTTGGACGTCTTGACTTAGATGAATTGTCGTACGCGCTTAGACATCAAGCAGCAAATGAGACATCACAACAGCGTAAATCAGAAGCGCTTAAGAGACTGAGAGTTGTTGAGTTGTTCAGAGATGCTAGAACTAGAGTCGAAAACAGACCTGAGTGGACCGTCATACAGTATCTACCAGTCGTTCCTCCAGAATTGAGACCCCTCGTTCCTTTGGACGGTGGTCGGTTTGCAAGTTCTGATTTGAACGATCTTTACCGTAGGGTAATTATTAGAAACAACAGACTGAAAAGACTACTAGAAATCAAAGCACCAGAAGTTATCCTCAGAAATGAGAAACGAATGCTTCAGGAAGCTGTTGACTCTTTATTCGATAACTCAAGGAAATCTAATGCAGTAAAAGCAGAAGGTGGACGTGCGTTAAAGTCGCTTAGTGATATTTTGAAAGGTAAGCAAGGACGTTTCCGTCAAAACTTACTTGGAAAACGTGTGGATTATTCTGGTCGTTCTGTGATCGTTGTAGGTCCTACATTGAAATTACATGAGTGTGGTATTCCTAAAGGGATGGCAGCCGAGTTGTTTAAACCGTTTGTCATCAGAAAACTGATTGAGCGAGGCATCGTGAAAACAGTAAAATCTGCCAAGAAATTGGTTGACAAAAAGGATCCAGTGATTTGGGATATTCTTGAAAATGTGTTGAAAGGTCATCCGGTAATGTTAAACCGGGCACCTACGCTGCACAGATTGTCAATTCAGGCTTTCCAGCCAAAATTGATTGAAGGAAAAGCAATTCAACTACACCCACTTGTATGTAGTGCATTTAATGCAGATTTTGACGGTGATCAAATGGCCGTTCACGTACCATTGAGTAATGCAGCGATCTTGGAAGCCCAAGTGTTGATGCTATCTGCTCACAATATGTTGAACCCTCAGGACGGATCACCGATTACACTTCCTTCTCAGGATATGGTTTTAGGACTGTATTACATTACTAAAGGACGGGAATCAGTTAAAGAGAATAAAGTTCGTGGCGAAGGACGAAAGTTCTACTCCGCAGAGGAAGTAATCATTGCTTATAATGAAGGATCTGTTGATCTACATGCTTGGATTGAAGTTCGAATTATGGATTTTGATGAAGAGGGCAATAGCGTTAGGAAACTACAGAAAACAACTGTAGGACGAGTATTGTTCAACCAATATGTTCCTGATAATGTTCCTTTCGTAAATGAATTGTTGACTAAAGGAAACCTTAGAAAGGTAATTGGTAGAATACTTAAACTTACTGATTTTAAAACAACAGCTGCTTTATTGGATAATATTAAGGAAATGGGATTCCTTTGGTCATTTAAAGGTGGATTGTCTTTCAATCTTCCTGACCTGATTACTCCAACAGTGAAAGCTGATACATTGAAGTCTGCACAAGAGGAAGTAGACGAAGTTTGGGATAACTATAACATGGGTTTAATAACGAATAATGAGCGTTATAACCAAATTATCGATAAATGGACTTATGCGGATAGTACAATTACTTCTAACTTAATGAAGGAATTGGCCGATCATAAGCAAGGATTTAACTCAGTTTACATGATGCTTCACTCTGGAGCACGTGGATCGCAACAACAGATTAAGCAGTTGTGCGGATTGAGGGGGCTGATGGCAAAACCAAGAAAATCTGGTGATACTGGAGGCGCGATTATTGAAAACCCGATTCTATCTAATTTCCTTGATGGGCTATCCGTTCTGGAGTACTTTATATCAACTCACGGTGCACGTAAAGGTTTGGCCGATACTGCCCTTAAAACTGCAGATGCGGGGTATTTGACTCGTCGATTAGTCGATGTCTCTCAGGATGTAGTGATCAGAGAATACGATTGCTCTACACTTAGAGGAATTAGTATCTCCGCTCTGAAAGAAAACGAAAGAATCATTCAACCTCTAGGAGAGCGAATTGAAGGCCGTGCAAGTTTACATGATGTATACGATCCGATAACGGATGAGTTGCTAGTAAAAGGAGCGGAAATTATCACGCAAAAGCAAGCGGCTATTGTCGATGAGTCTGCAGTAGAAGAAGTAGAAATTCGATCTGTATTAACCTGTGAAGCAAGACATGGTGTCTGTGCATTATGCTATGGTAAGAACCTTGCCTCTGGTCGTAATGCTGAATTAGGTGATGCTGTTGGAATTATTGCAGCCCAGTCTATTGGTGAGCCAGGAACACAGTTGACACTTCGTACTTTCCACGTGGGTGGTACGGCTTCTCACCAAAAAGCAGAAAACGAATTAGTTGCTAAGTTTGATGGGGTGATTGAGTTCGACGGAATGCGTACTATTTCACATGAGCATCCTGAAAAAGGAACTCAGGACATTATTTTGGCAAGAACTGCTGAGATTAGATTGGTTGACCCTGCAACTGGAAAACAATTTACTTCAAATCACGCAAATTATGGCGCCACACTTGTTGTCAAAGACAAGGCAAAAGTCAAAAAAGGTGATGTGATTTGTACCTGGGATCCATACAACGCGGTTATTGTCTCTGAGTTTGGAGGTATCGCAAGATACTTGTCAATCGAAGAAGGTATTAACTGTCGGGAAGAGGTGGATGATCAGTCTGGTAAGCGAGAAGTCGTGATTATCGAATCAAAGGATAAGAAGAAAATTCCTATGATTGAAATCGTGGATCCTAAATCAGATGAAGTACTGAAAACATATAGTTTGCCTGTAGGATCTCACATCTCTATCTCTGACGGAAGTACTGTTGCTCAAGGTGCACAAATTTGTAAGATCCCTAGAATCTTAGGTAAGATTCAGGATATTACTGGTGGTCTTCCTCGTGTAACTGAATTGTTCGAGGCAAGAAACCCATCTAACCCAGCGGTTATCTCTGAGATTGATGGTGTTGTTAGCTTCGGAAAGATCAAACGTGGTAACAGAGAATGTATTGTTACTGCAAAAGATTCTCAACGTCGTAAATACCTAATCGGATTATCTAAGCACATTCTTGTACAAGAGGGTGACTTTGTTAGAGCTGGGTTTAACCTGTCTGATGGAGCGACCTCGCCAAGAGATATTTTGAATATCAAAGGGCCATTTGCAGTACAGAACTACTTAGTAAATGGCGTACAGGAAGTTTATCGAACTCAAGGTGTAAGAATTAACGATAAACACATTGAGGTAATCGTTAGACAGATGATGAGACGTCTTCAAATTGAGGATTCTGGTGATACTATCTTCTTAGAAAAAGAACCAGTTGAGAAATTTACTTTCCTAGAGCAAAATGACTGGATCTATGACAAAAAAGTCATTACGGATGCAGGAGATTCGACTAAATTAAAAGAAGGTCAAATCGTTACACTACGTCAGCTTAGAGAAGAAAATTCACTACTTAGAAGAAGCGATAAAAAGTTAATTAAACACAGGGATGCCATTCCTGCAACTTCAAGTCCTTTACTTCAAGGTATTACAAGAGCATCATTAGCTACAAATAGTTGGATTTCAGCGGCTTCCTTCCAGGAAACCACTAAAGTATTGAGTCGGGCATCTATCGGTGCAAGACAAGATGACTTAGAAGGCCTGAAAGAAAACGTTATTGTAGGAAAGCGTGTTCCTGCCGGTACTGGAATCAGAAGATATACTAACATTATCGTAACTCATAATGATGATTATAAGATGGAAGATGAGCAAAGCGAAGAAGTCGCTGCTGATCCCGTTAAAGGATAATTAAGTATTAAAATTTTACAAAAAGCAGATAGTCAACTTGATTATCTGCTTTTTTTTGGTACTTATCTTGCAATACCTTTAAATAAACAATACTATGCTTAGCATAAATCTTCAATATTCGACTATTACTAAGTTACTTTGGCTTGGCCTGATGCTCCTTTTATTAGCTTCATGTAAGGATGATGTAGAAGAACCAGATCCGATTTTTAGGTATAAGGATAAAATTTTCCAAGAAGTTGAGCTCACAGCAAATGTGGTTTATGGAGAAAACACTAAAACCGATGGAAGCCCCGTCCTGCTTGAGATGGACGTCTATCAGCCCAAAGATGATGAGATGGTAGTGCGCCCTCTTGTAATTGTCGTGCATGGAGGTTACTTTACCTCAGGTAACAAATCTGACCTAGCGCCTCTAGCAGAAGATTTGACGAAATACGGGTATGTCTCCGCCACAATCAACTACAGACAGTGGGAAGGTGGAATTCCTGTTGACTCAACAGACCTGGGATTTGTAACCGTTCAAGCAATTGGTGACCTGAAAGCAGCAATCAGATACTTTAAACAAAGTGCCGTAACCAGCAATGACTTTGGAATAGATAACAGCCAAATCATCCTGCTTGGATACTCTTCCGGCGCAGTGATTTCAATGATGGCTGGATATCTGGACGACTCAGAACTGACCCTGCTGGCAAGCCATCTCCAAAGTAGCTTTAATCTCAATGGTGGCCTAGAAGGTAATAGTGGAAATCCAGGACTATCGTCCGAAGTAAAAGCGGTAGTCTCGATTGCTGGAGCAGTGTTCAATAAAAATATTATCAATCCTGCTGAACCACGTCTCTTGAGTATTCATGGAGACGCTGATGAAGTAATGCCGTATTGCAGTGGACCATTCTTCGATCAACTCGGGAATGCCGGATTTAAACTGGACGGTCCTTGCGTATATCATCAAAGAGCAACTGATTGGGGGATAACAAATGAGTTAATGACTATCGACAATGGTGACCATAGTAGTCCCTTTAATAGTATCAATGATGAAGAAGTAATACACAAGATCCTTAACTTTTTGTACGATAAGGTTGTTAATAAGTAATGCCAATGAATTTTCAAAAACATAACTTTATTGAACAGATAAAATCGGTATTGGATCAACCCTTACCAGGAAGAGCGGCACAACTCAAAATGTCCACCAGTCTGCCTCAATATCAAAAGCAAATTGAGACGCCCGCTAATGTTCGGGTAGCAGCGGTATTGGCACATTTTCATTATGATCAGGAATGGAAGTTAACGTTGATGGAACGAACAAAACGGGGGCCACATAGTGGACAAATTAGCTTTCCAGGTGGAAGAGTGGAGGAACAAGACTCTGACTTGATTGGTACTGCACTCCGGGAAGCGCACGAAGAAGTTGGAATTCTCCCAAAACATGTTGAGATATTAGGAAAATTGTCCTCTCTGTATATTCCCGTTTCAAATTCTCTAGTACATCCATTTGTTGGATACTCTAAGCAATCACCTGATTATAAACTGGAACCGGAAGAGGTGGAATCCTTGATTGTAGCCTCTTTTACAGATTTTTTCAATCCAGATAAACTCAAATCGAAAAACTTGACGGTAGGCAATGGATTCCAGCTAAAGGATGTGCCTTATTTTGACATCAATGACCATGTCGTTTGGGGAGCCACTGCAATGATGATGAGTGAGTTACTAGTTGCCATACAACAACATCAGAAGATCAATTCATGAGTAGTATTTACTTACATATTCCGTTCTGCAAGCAAGCCTGTCATTATTGCAATTTTCACTTTTCTACTTCACTCAAACGAAAGGATGAGTTAGTCGACGCGATATTCAAAGAGTTGGAAATGCAAAGCGATTACTTGCAAGGAGATGACGTACGAAGTATTTATTTTGGCGGAGGTACACCTTCATTGCTAGAACCAGAAATTATAGCTCGACTCTGCGAGGTGATTGACAAGCGATACCAACTACTTCCTGACGCAGAAATTACAATAGAAACGAATCCAGATGACTTGACACCAGAATATCTAAAGGGATTGAGCCAAACACCTATCAATCGATTGAGTATCGGTATCCAGTCCTTCGATGATAAGGATCTGAAGTATATGAATCGCGCCCACAATGCTGAGGAAGCACTTGATTGTCTCAAACACGCACTAACCTTCGGTTTCGACAATTACAGTATTGACTTGATTTACGGTACACCAACCATGACTGACAAACAGTGGCAAGCCAATCTAAATACTGTTTTTGAGCTCAATGTCCCACACATTTCCTGCTATGCACTTACCGTCGAACCCAAGACTGCTTTAGCCCATTTTATCAAAAACAAACAAGTCGTTCCAGTAGAAGATGAGCATTGCGCCCGTCAATTCGAAATCCTGGTAGCGGAAATGGATAAGGCAGGATATGAGCATTATGAGATTTCTAATTTCTGTAAAAACGAAGCTTACTCTAAGCACAATTCCGCCTATTGGAATGGAGACAGTTATCTCGGTGTCGGTCCTGCTGCGCACTCGTTCAATGGGGAATCTCGTCAATGGAATATCGCTAACAACGCTCGCTACATGCAAGCCATAAAAGAAGAGAAGTTACCTTTCGAGATAGAACACCTTTCCGAAGCAGATCGCTACAACGAATACGTCATGACTTCCCTTCGTACCAAATGGGGTGTCGATCTCGGTCGTCTTATTCAGTTTGGCTATCGAATCAATGATCGCTTCATGGACGAAGCCCAAATCTTCTTCGACAGGGGACAAATGGTCCAGAATGGTAATAAAGTCACACTCACCAAAGCCGGTATGTTGCTCTCAGATGGCATCATCAGTGCGTTGTTTATGGATTAAGTAGTACACAATTGTCTTTTTCTTTTGGGCGCGATCTCCTGCTATCCGCTCGTACTCTGCTTGTTAAAAGACTGTAAAACATAGTCCCTTCTAGTCTTCCTAATCGTCAGCCGTCGCCGCTCCTTGTTTCACTAGCATTTATCTTCACCTCGTCCCGCTTCTATCAGGCGCGCGGCTCTGAAAAGGATTAAGCAGAAGCGACAATACATGAATTGACTAACTTAGTGGCACTCCTGTATTCCGTTGCGCAGCAGGTAGGCCTAAGACTAAGGGTTTTCCTATAAGTAAAGCCCTTCGTAACTGCCTACTCTTTATCCACACAATAAATATGCTTTTCATTAAACATTAATCACTCATCAATCATGAACAACCCCAGCATAGCGATACGTAATGGTGAGCCGATAGGCGATCCCGAAAATTTTCGGGAGAAACGATAGTGGCAGGCCTAGTGAATAACGAGCTATGAAGTAGCGCGACCTTCAATTACTGGCGATAGCCAGTAACTAAAGGGATGCCACAAAATAAAAACCAGTAAAATAACAATATGTGATCAAGTATTATCTGGAATTGTTTAATTTTACAATCTAAATAGTCATTATGGAACATATCATTTTTTCAATTGAAAATAATGTTGGAAAGATCACACTCAACAGACCAAAAGTATTCAATAGCTTTACAATGCCAATGGCAACCGAAATGCTGGAATGCTTGAATGAATGCTTAAACAACGAAGCGATTCGTGCAATTTACCTTACCGGAGCAGGTAAAGCGTTTTGTGCAGGGCAAGACTTGGAAGAAGCAGTTAGCGGGCCTCATATTCGGGATATAGTGAAGCATACTTATGACCCAATCATCAAGAAAATACGGGGTATTGAAAAACCAATAATTTGTGCAGTCAATGGTGTTGCAGCAGGAGCGGGAGCAAATATCGCCCTAGCTTGCGATATTACTGTGGCCTCCAGTAATGCCAGCTTTATTCAAGCATTTTGCAAGATTGGATTAATTCCTGACAGTGCAGGAACGTTTTTTCTACCTAGAATTATTGGTGTGCAGAAGGCGACAGCCCTCATGATGCTAGGCAGCAAAGTCTCAGCAGAAGATGCAGAAAAGATGGGAATGATTTATCAGGTAGTTGATCATGAGTCTTTCGAAGCAGCAGCCATGAAAATAGCAACCAAGCTAGCAGCAATGCCTACAATTGGATTGGGACTCACAAAACGATTATTAAATCAATCCTTCACGAATACCCTATATGAGCAATTGGAAATGGAAGAAGAATTGCAATACCAGGCAGCGGAAACCGAAGACCACAAGGAAGGAATCAATGCGTTTTTAGAAAAAAGAAAACCAGTGTTTAAAGGAAAATAATATGCAGATGAAAATTGGAGTACTAGGCGCAGGGGCAATGGGCAGCGGAATTGCACAAGTCGCATCAACAGCAGGACACAAAGTACTTTTGCTGGATACAAATGGCGACGCCTTGAAAAAGTCTAAAGCAAAACTGGAAAAAGTGATGAACCGCCTCATCGAGAAAGGACGCGTTACTCCTGATCAAGCTGCAGGTATTCAGCAACGCATCCATTACGGAACAGCGCTCACAGAATTTAAGGATTGTGGCTTGGTGATTGAAGCCATCATCGAAAATCTAGACATCAAAAAATCTGTATTCAGCAAACTCGAATCCATTGTTTCTGAAGATTGTATTTTGGCAACGAATACCTCGTCTCTCGCTGTAGCAGCTATAGCCGCAGCATGTAAGGAGTCACATCGTGTCATCGGGATCCACTTTTTTAATCCTGCACCACTGATGAAACTAGTGGAAATTATCCCTGCCATTCAAACCAGTCCAGACACTTTAAAAACATCTAGAGCACTCATAGATAGTTGGGGCAAATTGACGGTAGTTGCAAAAGACACACCTGGCTTTATCGTAAATCGCATCGCCCGCCCATTTTACGGTGAAGCTTTGCGTATCTATGAAGAAGGCATGGCTGACCCCGCTACCATTGACTGGGTGATGAAAGAACTAGGCGGATTCCGAATGGGGCCCTTCGAACTGATGGATTATATCGGCAATGATATCAATTTCACAGTCACCGAGACGGTCTTCAAGGCATTTTGGTTTGATCCACGATACAAACCAGCCTTTACACAAAAACGCTTGTCTGAAGCAGGTTATCTAGGGCGTAAAACAGGAAAAGGCTACTACGATTATAGTGATGGCGCTGTAAAACCGCAGCCAGATACTGATGCTGTAAAAGGTAATGCTATTCTCTGGCGCATCCAGATGATGTTGATTAACGAAGCAGCTGATGCCTTATATCTCAATATTGCTAGTAAGGAAGACATTGATACCGCTATGACTAAAGGCGTGAATTACCCTAAAGGACTGTTGCAATGGGCAGATGAAATCGGCATTCAAAAATGTGTAGATGGCATGGACGCGCTGTATGATGAATATCGAGAAGATCGTTATCGGTGTAGTCCCTTGCTCCGAAGAATGGCCGACCGAAAGCAAAGTTTTTTTAGTAACTTAAATCAAACAACAGTATGAGTGATGAACAAGCACTAGCAAAGAAAGTATATGATGCCATGTACGAAAATGATGAAATGAGCCAATGGCTAGGTATCGAAGCTTTAGAAATCGGCCCAGGTGTGGCAGTGTTACGGATGACTGTGCGTAAGGAAATGCTAAATGGAATGGACATTGCTCATGGTGGCATAACGTATTCACTATCTGATAGCGCACTTGCGTTTGCCAGTAATTCACATGGTCGCAAGTCAGTGAGTGTTGAAACCAGCATTTCACATATCAAACCAGTTTACGCAAACGATGTATTGACCGCAACAACTAAGGAGGAACGGGTGACGAATAAAATCGCCATTTACACCATCGCTGTAACCAATCAGCAAAATGAGAAGGTCGCATTATTCAAAGGCACGGTTTATCGATCTTCTCTGGACTGGTTTGCAGTTAAGGAATAATGAAATGGCTACCGTTAAATTTACATATGCTTTGAAACGCTTCTTCCCTGATCTGAAAGAGGAAGAAACGATCACAGCTGCAACAGTAAAGGAATTGTTAGCGCAACTCGAAACTAACTATCCTGGCCTTACAAGTTACGTGGTAGATGAACGTGGTCAGTTACGCAAACATGTCAATATTTATGTCAACAACGCCCATATCAAGGATGAGAAGGCGTTATCTGATCCATTGACGGATCAGTGTGAAGTGTACATAATGCAAGCCCTGTCTGGCGGTTAATTTCGATTGGATTGTCACTGATATTAGTAAATCCTGATCTCTTGTCCTCTTCAATTATTCAATTCAATGGTTAGAGGACGCGACCTTCTCCAGGTCAAAATAAAGAAGACTTACTGACGGAAATCTATGGGGTAATATTCTGCCCAAGTTGTTCCCTTCGGTTACTCCAAACTTGATCTATTACTCGAATACTTAGTTTTAAACATCTCAGGTTTTGGAAACCTAACAGGTTCGGGTAACATCGTTCTTAAATTTTCCTTTATTCATAAAATTGGTTTGTTATGTTGGAAGAATATTAAACATTATTTTTTTCAAACTTCCGCATTTTTTATGATGAATAAAGAACGAGCGATAAAGACCGATGTTACCCGAACCTGTTAGATTTTTTTGAATCTGAGAGGTCTGGCAATAGCGTTAGTAATTCTTTCAGCAAATCTAAAAGACATTCAAATAATCTTATTAAAATTTAATAAGACAGTAGTGATTTGCTATTCCCTAATCCGGATTTAATCAGTTGCTTCATTGTTCATTTTTATCTGTTTCCAATGTTATACAATATCGCTGAAAATATCTCGTTTCAATGCTAATGAAAGTAGCCGCCTGCATCCTATTTTTCTCCTATTATTTTCACTTAATTTATATCTGAATTTTGCAAAAAGAAAAGGGGTTATAAACATTTAAAAATTCAATTGTTAATTGATTGTAAATTATATTTGTATTTTATTGTAAATAAATAAGTTGCCTTAACGTTTAAAGACCGAAACAACTATAAAAAACCACGTAAATTTTGTATCTTTGTAGCTATGAGTGATGAAACAAAAAAACCGCAGAATTCAGATTACGGAGCAGACAATATTCAGGCGTTAGAAGGCCTGGAAGCTGTTAGGAAAAGACCAGGGATGTATATTGGAAGTACCGACACAAAAGGACTTCATCATTTGGTATACGAAGTCGTTGATAATTCTATTGATGAACACTTAGCTGGGCATTGTAGCCACATAGCAATCATCATCCATCCAAACAATTCAGTAACTGTAAAAGATAACGGTAGAGGTATACCCGTTGGCATCCACGCCAAATTGGGTAAATCGGCACTAGAGGTCGTAATGACAGTACTGCACGCCGGTGGTAAGTTTGATAAAGATACGTATAAGGTATCTGGTGGACTTCACGGTGTTGGGGTTTCTTGTGTAAACGCATTGTCAATTGATCTGAGAGTAGAAGTACACAGAGATGGAAAGGTCTATGAGCAAAGTTATAGCAAAGGGAAACCAAAAGCTGATGTAAAAGAAATTGGTACTACTGATATCACTGGTACAAATGTTACCTTCTTACCAGATCCTAGTATCTTCGAAGAATTAGAATACAGCTGGGTTATCCTTGCAAACAGAACAAGAGAACTCGCTTTCTTGAATCAGGGTTTACACCTAACACTGATCGATGAGCGGGAAAAGGATGAGAAAGGGGAGTTTAAAAAAGAAGTCTTCTTATCAGAAGGTGGACTAGCTGAATTTGTCCAATATTTGGATGAGTCAAGACAACGATTGATCGAAAACCCAATTCACGTAACCGGGGAACAGGACAATGTGCAGGTCGAAGTCGCCATGCAGTATAACACCTCCTATTCAGAAAACTTGCATTCTTACGTCAATAATATTAATACAAGGGAAGGCGGAACACACGTCAACGGATTCCGTCGTGCAGTCAATCATATCTTTAAGAAATACGGAGAAGACAACGGGTTTTTTAGTAAACTGAAGTTCAATATTTCTGGAGAGGATTTCCGGGAAGGACTGACAGCAGTTATTTCTGTGAAAGTACCAGAGCCGCAGTTCAAAGGTCAGACAAAGGGAGAACTTGGTAACTCTGAGGTGACCAGTATCGTATCTGCCTGTGTACGAGATGCATTGAGTGCTTATCTTGAGGAAAACCCAAAAGAGGCAAAACGCATCATTGACAAAGTGATCCTTGCCGCTACTGCTCGAAACGCAGCACGTAAGGCCAGAGAGATGGTGCAGCGTAAAAACATACTGACAGGTTCAGGATTGCCGGGTAAATTGTCAGATTGTACCTCAAAAGACGCAACGGTTTCCGAGATTTTCCTTGTTGAGGGAGACTCAGCCGGCGGAACGGCCAAACAAGGTCGTGATAGAATGTTCCAGGCAATCTTACCATTAAGAGGTAAAATCCTCAATGTGGAAAAGGCCATGGAGTATAGAATCTATGAAAACGAAGAGATCAAGAATATCTTTACTGCTCTAGGTGTCAGAATTGAAAACGTAGACGGCGAACGGATACTGAATATCGAAAAGCTGAGATACCATAAGATAGTCATCATGTGTGATGCCGACGTCGATGGTAGTCATATCGTTACACTGATCCTTACCTTCCTGTTTAGATATATGAAACCGCTGATTGAAAAAGGCTACGTATATATTGCAGCACCACCGCTTTATCAAGTGAAAAAGGGTAAAAAATTCAAGTATTGTTGGAATGAAGAAGAACGTAAAGCTGCAATATTTGAATTAGCTGGAGAAAGTGAGGCAGGTATTGGTATTCAACGTTATAAAGGTCTTGGTGAGATGAACGCAGGACAACTTTGGGAAACCACTATGGACCCTGAACGAAGAATGTTGCGTAGAGTTAACATTGACGATGCAGTAGAAGTAGATCGTGTTTTCTCAATGTTAATGGGTGATGAAGTACCGCCAAGAAGAGCTTTCATAGAAGCAAATGCGATTTACGCTAATGTGGATGCATAAGTTCTAGTCTAATATTGGAAGAATAGAAATAGCCATTGCATTAAGCAGATAGGAAATACTGAAAGGGATTGACGCAAGTCAGTCCCTTTTTTTGATTTTAACTTGACTGCTATGAATTTTCTCGGCATATCTATTATAGTATGCGGTTCTTTCTAAGATTTATTGAGCTATTGTGAGTTATTTATTTTAGTTAAAACCTAAAGAATAGTAGATTTTCGAGTAAAATCGCCTTGTTACTATCATACGATAAATAAAAATTCAACTTTTTTTACACTTTTTTGGCCTGTATCACACGTCACATCCTAGGTGACCTGTTTAAATCATATGAAGTTTGTTGATTGGATGATATGGATCACATTTTTCATAGATTTAGATAAAACAAAGAAATTTATTATTTGAATAATGGCATATTTGTGACTAAAAATGATGTTTTTTTCAATAGTTTAATCATTTTTTTTGACATGAAATTATAAACAGTTTTTTGATTTAATAAAATGATAATAAAGAGATTAAATGTTAATTTTAAATCTATTGACTGTCACAAGTAGATTGTATTTATTTTGCATGTTTAAGTGATAAATCAGAGGATTGATTTTTAATACTAAATAATTTAATATGTTGATTATCAGGTCACAAAAAGTGATAATTTAGCTTGATGTTAAATTTTGGCACTTGCGTGACGTCTTAAATTACTGCATCTTACAATCGTAATCAGTAACAAACACTTTTAAAATAACAACATGAATTTTTTTACTAAAGCTTTAATTCTTACCTTTTTTACCTTCTTAACTATTTTTGCATCAGCTCAAGATGGAACATACGATGTTCGTTTCGAAACAAACAGTATTGATTGTAACAACAACAAAATTTACGTTAACCTTGACGTAAGAGCAAATAGTGCTAACGGCGACTTCAATATCGCGGATCAAAATTACAGATTCTCTTACAATAGAAAAGCTGTTGTAGTTGGTTCGCTAGCCATTGACTCTATGCACCTTACCGGATTTATTGGATCAAGTTTATATGACCCCCACAACTTAAATGGCTCACTTGATACTGTTGTTTCATACAATGTAGTATTAGCAGGTGGTACTGGTGAATTGATAACAACTGACTGGAGAACGATTGGTAGAATCTCTTTTGATATCTTGGACATTGACCAATGCCTGGATTTGATCTGGCACGACCACAGTCCTTCAATGTTTCCTCCAACTTTTATTAGTGAGAAATTAGGTACTAATCTATATGAAACAACAGAGGCATTATACTTAAACGGTTCAAGTTGCCCTGCTCCTATATGTAATGCTTTCCCTATCGAATTGGCAAGTTTTGAAGCTGCTGAGGAAGATTGTGCTGCTGTAATTGAATGGACAACAGCTTCTGAAGTTGATAATGACTATTTCGAATTAGAAAGAAGCTCAGATGGTGAAACCTTCACAGTTATTGCTACAATCAACGGTGCAGGTACAAGCAATGCACTACTAAGTTACACTTACACAGATTCAAAAGCTTCAGCTACCAACTACTATAGACTAAGACAAGTCGATTTTGACGGAACTTCAACTACTTCAAACACAATCCTACTAAGATCAACTTGTTTTGAGGAAGGTACTGCATTCACAATGTCTGAAGTTTATCCGAATCCGGTGACTACTGGCCCAGTAAATCTAACCTTCTATACTGAAATGGATATCAACAGCGCTGAAGTTGTGGTAACAGATGTAACTGGAAGACTGATTTACACCGCTACTACGGAAATCGCTTTAGGATCAAACAACTTAACTATTGATTCTGATCAATTTGCCTCTGGTACTTACTTCGTTCAAGTAAGAAGCAATAACTGGAGAACGAATGCTAAGAAATTTGTAAAACTTATGGACTAATAACTTCCAAACTATAAACTTACGAAAACCGATTTACGCTCAATAACATTAATTAAACCCAAAGGTTCTTTATCCAAAAACGTTAAAAAGGAATCCAACGCTCAACTCCTGCCCTATTAAAGAAGTGTTTGTTACTAGTTTGTTACTAGTTGTTTACTGATTAAGAGTGATGATTTTTCATCACTCTTTTTTTATGTCATAGGGATGTTAATGGTAGTACTTTCATTGGTGTCTCCATAATCTTAAATAGCTAGCGGTGTGCACGTTTACGATCTTTGGTCCTACATACCGTTCGAAGTCAATGTGGTTGGTATGTGTGAATTGCAAAAGATCCCAGGGTAACTAGTTACGAAGGGCCTGCCTGCTGACAACAGGAAGGCAGTTCTCTGAATTTAAGGTTTTCCTGTAGATTCCTGAACGATCTCGTAGAGTTTTAAACGACAGTTTAAAAAGTGAAGGAACCGCGACAGCGGAAATAAGCCTGCCTTCATGAGGTCAGCAAGCAGGCCTTACATGGTCGAACAACTATCTTCTCTCCTTCAATAAACATGAAATCCTAGGAGGTACTCATCCCTTTCCCTTATCTATTGAGCAAAGAAAGTGCTAGTACGTGTGTTTTTGGGAGAAACTACCCAGAACTATAAGAATGGTCTGTTCTTTCGGATTAGAATATAATTATTATTCTAAATTTCAACTCCAGACTTGTCGCCTTCCTTCTGTTGCAGCAGGCAAGCCCAAGAAAGGGGGACATTAGTAAAGACAATTCATAAATTGTCTACAGATGGCAGTAATTTGTCGATGCTATATCTTCCTTGTCAGAAATTAGGCGTTAGGTCGGGTCACAAATTAGTTGTTTCTACAACATTATCATATTTTGTGAGCTTTATTTTTGGTGAAATACCTGAAGAATGCCCTGGTTTAGGTTAAAACGACCTTGCTACTTCTATACGATAAATAAAAATTCCACTTTTTTTACCCCTTTTTGGCCTGTATCACACGTCACATTCCAGGTAACTTGTTTCTAATATATAAAGCTGTAGGATTGGACCACTTAGATCATTTTTCTGATAATATTTGGTGAAATAAAGAAGTTTATTATTTGAATTATCGCCAATATGTGACAAAAAAATGATGTTTTTCAACAGTTTAGTCAATTTTTACTGTCCAATATGGTTCAACATAAAATTAATTTAATTTATTGATAATCAATTGATAAGTGTTGTTAAAAGGCTTATTGACCGTCACTTAATGAGTATGTTCGATTTGCATGTGAATGTTGTGAGACAGGAGTTCGTATTTGCATATGATGTTGTTCAATGTGTTGATTATCAGGTCACAAAAAACTATAATTTAGCTTGATGTTAAATTTTGGCACTTGCGTGACGTCTTAAATTACTGCATCTTACAATCGTAATCAGTAACAAACACTTTTAAAATAACAACATGAATTTTTTTACTAAAGCTTTAATTCTTACCTTTTTTACCTTCTTAACTATTTTTGCATCAGCTCAAGATGGAACATACGATGTTCGTTTCGAAACAAACAGTATTGATTGTAACAACAACAAAATTTACGTTAACCTTGACGTAAGAGCAAATAGTGCTAACGGCGACTTCAATATCGCGGATCAAAATTACAGATTCTCTTACAATAGAAAAGCTGTTGTAGTTGGTTCGCTAGCCATTGACTCTATGCACCTTACCGGATTTATTGGATCAAGTTTATATGACCCCCACAACTTAAATGGCTCACTTGATACTGTTGTTTCATACAATGTAGTATTAGCAGGTGGTACTGGTGAATTGATAACAACTGACTGGAGAACGATTGGTAGAATCTCTTTTGATATCTTGGACATTGACCAATGCCTGGATTTGATCTGGCACGACCACAGTCCTTCAATGTTTCCTCCAACTTTTATTAGTGAGAAATTAGGTACTAATCTATATGAAACAACAGAGGCATTATACTTAAACGGTTCAAGTTGCCCTGCTCCTATATGTAATGCTTTCCCTATCGAATTGGCAAGTTTTGAAGCTGCTGAGGAAGATTGTGCTGCTGTAATTGAATGGACAACAGCTTCTGAAGTTGATAATGACTATTTCGAATTAGAAAGAAGCTCAGATGGTGAAACCTTCACAGTTATTGCTACAATCAACGGTGCAGGTACAAGCAATGCACTACTAAGTTACACTTACACAGATTCAAAAGCTTCAGCTACCAACTACTATAGACTAAGACAAGTCGATTTTGACGGAACTTCAACTACTTCAAACACAATCCTACTAAGATCAACTTGTTTTGAGGAAGGTACTGCATTCACAATGTCTGAAGTTTATCCGAATCCGGTGACTACTGGCCCAGTAAATCTAACCTTCTATACTGAAATGGATATCAACAGCGCTGAAGTTGTGGTAACAGATGTAACTGGAAGACTGATTTACACCGCTACTACGGAAATCGCTTTAGGATCAAACAACTTAACTATTGATTCTGATCAATTTGCCTCTGGTACTTACTTCGTTCAAGTAAGAAGCAATAACTGGAGAACGAATGCTAAGAAATTTGTAAAACTTATGGACTAATAACTTCCAAACTATAAACTTACGAAAACCGATTTACGCTCAATAACATTAATTAAACCCAAAGGTTCTTTATCCAAAAACGTTAAAAAGGAATCCAACGCTCAACTCCTGCCCTATTAAAGAAGTGTTTGTTACTAGTTTGTTACTAGTTGTTTACTGATTAAGAGTGATGATTTTTCATCACTCTTTTTTTATGTCATTTTTTGATAGGAAGTTGCGATACCTGTTGAACCAGCTAACAGACATCAGCAAAAGCCAGCGATGCGTGAGTGATAGACAGCAGGCGCGACGACAGGAGCGAGACCGAAGGCCGAACGAGTAGTGAGCTGCGAGATAGCACGACCCGAAATGAGCAAGAATGTATGCAATACAGTACTTGCGAATGGAGCGGGCACGCCATAAGAATCTTTGTAAATCTAAAATAGGCTTTCAAGTGTATACCTGCCATTAGTAGTACAATAGTCAGTAATTCCAAGTATCTGAGACATATCGTTTAATACGCTCACCGCTCACCACAATAGAAGGGAAGACTTATTTCGTTTTCGGCTGACTTCTGATTTCCATTAACTTTACATAACGGAGAAATACACTCCATGCCATGATTCCACTAATGACTAGTCCGACTCTTCCGTCCAAGAAGCCTAGTTTGAAGCAATAGTGCTTGATGAATCTAAACAGCGGTTTTAGGAATAAGTGATACAAGGAGACCCTGCCAGTTTTACTGTCATAGTCGCGGGCAGACCATCCAGCATACCGGTCTACTTTTTCAAGGAAATGAGTGATGTCGCGATAGGTGTTATGCGTCATCCGATGTTCAAGCATGCCTATAAGACCGTTCGTGGTAATCTCTTCATGTACTAATTTGTCCTCGTACACACAATGTGATTTGTGGATGAGACGAATCACTTTATCATTCTGCCATCCGCTATATCGAACCTCCTTTCCCATAAAAAAGTTTTGACGACCAATCCAATAACCTACTTTGTCTGGTGTACCACTTAAGATGTGCTGAATCTCAGTTTTCAGTTCCGGGGTCACGCGTTCATCAGCATCTAAAATCAGAATCCAGTCATGAGTGGCTTGGGGGATGGCCCAGTTTTTCTGTTCAGCAGGGTACTGGTATTGACGTTGAAGGATCTTAACAGGAAACTCCTTGGCGATAGCAAGTGTTTCGTCAGTACTAAAGGAGTCCACGATCAGAATTTCGTCTACCCAGTCCACTGTTTCCAGCAACGCCCGTATGTTATGCGCTTCATTGTAACAAGGGATGATGACAGAAAGTCCTAGCATAAGTTATACAACTTCAGATTCTAGTTCCTTGCCTAAATACACCAATTTATCACCCTCCTCAATTTCAGAATGGAACTCAGAGGTAATAACACTTAACATACCATCTGATCGTTTAAGGAAAAGGGGAATGCTTTCGTGCTTGGCAAATATATTTTTCATGGTAGTATCGAAATGCTCATTGGACTTCAACTTGTATTCATGAATTTCGGGGTGACTTCTGGCGACTTCACTGAAATTAATGTAATCATCTGTTTTGGAGAACAGTGTTCCTTCTGGATGCTTAATGACTCCGCTAGTAACCTCTTCGGAAGACACAAAACGGTAGGCCCCATTTTCTCCAAAATCTGCTCGTAATCGCTCCAATGCGACTTTGTTAACGTTGTCGTTTCCAGTCATAGCAAACATATATCCCATAGATAGCAGGTCAAAGTTGTCTTTAAAGTCATCGGTGTAGACGTTGCCTTGTATTGCTTGAATACCTAGCTTCCGGCAGCTTTCTACAGATTGTGCATTGGTGTCAATAACGACCACATCTTTGCCATTGTCGATTAGATATTTTCCAATCAATCTTGAAGCTTGTCCGCCTCCAACAATCAAGATACCTGAGGAAGAATCTTGCTGCACCCCAAGAATTTTGGACATGAATCTTGCAGTAGTGGCATTAATTAATACCGTGCCTAACACAATTAAAAATACAAGAGGTGTAATAAACTCAGCCCCTGGGACGCCCGCGTTTGTAAGCTTCAATCCGAACAAAGAGGCGATACCTGCAGCTACAATTCCTCTAGGACCAACCCAGCTCACAAAGAGTTTTTCCTTGGTGGATAAATCAGACCCGTGTCCACTAAGAAATACACCGATAGGACGAATGACTAGTACAACAATCGCAAAAACGATTAACATATTGATGTCAATCAATTCTAATTGCGATATATTGATATTCGCTGAAAGTAAGATAAAAAGTATGGCAATCAGCAATACCGTAATTGATTCTTTAAAATCATAGATTTCCTTGATCTCCTTGACGTCCATATTGGCCATCGCCATTCCCATGATTACCACAGTGAGAAGCCCTGAATCATGAGCGATAAGATTGGCTAAGACGAAAGCTGCAACCACAGATGCTAGGGTAAATACATTTAAGAGATAATGCGGGATCATTTTTTTATCAATCATTTTCACCAAGCCTAAAGCAAACCCGTAGCCTACTGCAAAACCAACAGAACAAATGAGCAAGAATTGTGTTATGGTCTCTAGCCAGAAACCTCCAGTGCCATGTCCCTCTGCTTGAACGCCCATGGTGGTTTTGATAAAATCATAAACGATTACAGCGGCTAATGCACCAATAGGATCAATCAAAATCCCTTCCCATTTTAAAACGGTAGAGACATTTTTATTCAATGGGACATTCCGCAGTATAGGAGCGATAACAGTTGGGCCAGTTACAATAATCAGTGCTCCAAACAAGAAGGCTATTTGCCAGGATAGTCCAAGCACATAATGAGCAGCCAAGCCACCACCAATAAAGGTGACAAAGGACCCAAGAGTAATTAGTTTGCCAATTGCGGGTCCAACACTTTTGATCTCACTGCGTTTCAAGGTCAAACCACCTTCAAAAAGAATGACACTGATGGATAATTCCACAAAATGAAACAACCCTTCACCAGGAAACAAGCCATGAGGGGTATCTGGACCGAATTCAGGATTAATTAGTTTATGCTCTAAAAAGTATTCTGCGATAGGACCAACAGCTAAGCCAGTTAGAATCAACGGTAAGATTGCTGGAATTCCTGCTTTCCACGCGATCCACTGTGCTGCTATTCCTAAAATTAATATTCCTCCTAATTCAACCATAAACTATGTGCGTTTAAACCGATAAAGTTAATAACTTTTTGAAAGTTCACAACTCGTTAGTCCTCATTTTCCGACCAATGGCGGTATTGTTTGGCTCCATCTTCCAGTCGATCATAAAATTCTTCTCCGTACTTTCTAATTAGCGCGTCCTTAACGAACTGATAAACAGGGATTTCTTTTTCCTTACCCAAAGTACAAGCTGCCGAACAAATATCCCATACGTCATAATTAATATGTTCATAATTATCATTACTTTCGATTCGAATGGGGTACAAATGACAGGAAATCGGTTTCTTAAAATCTGTTAAACCAGCATTGTGCGCCTGTTCTATACCGCAATGAGCAATACCTAGTTCGTCTCTAGTCATAAAAACGCAAGCACCGTCTGGCAGTAGACTGGTTCCAAATTCCTTAGGTTCTTCAAACCATTGGCTGGTTCCTGATTGCTCAATGCTGTCAACGCTTTCTTGTGTGAGGAAGGGTTTCACAATTGGGTATATCTCCTTGAGTATTTGCTTTTCTTCTGGTTCTAGTGGGGCACCGAAGTCTCCTTCCTTACAACAAGCCCCTTTACAGGCATTGAGGTTGCAGATAAACTGTTTTTCGATGACGTCTGGACTGATGATTTTGTTTTCGATGATAAGCATTCAAAGTAGTTGAAATTATTCGGTTCTACCCAATAAATGATCTGGTAGAGTTTTGCTTAATATAGTTCTAATTTTTTAATGTTTATCAACCAAGATTAATTGACCTAAAACACGAACTACCTGTTAGATTACTGATTTTCTTGTGCCTTTTTTTTCAGCCGGGACTCCAGAAGTTGCTCTAGTATGTGTTTTAACCATGATTTTTGCACTATTTCAGTAGTCTTATCCAGTTCATTGTAGAGTTTCATCAATACATCCTTATCATGTTTATTGGAATGAATCTGTCGTACTGTCTGCGAAAATTTAAGCATTCTTTTGACAAGGAATTCCTCAATTTCCTTTTGTCTGGTGATGAATTTTCGGAAGGCTTCCAGGGCGTTTTCCAGTAAACTTACTTCGTCTAAGTCGAAATAGCATAAAATTCGGATGATTTTTTCATAGGTTTTATCATTGATGTTGATGAATACCTGTTTTGCATTTAAGAAGTCTAATGCCAGTTCTGGTTTGCCTGCTCTGTGGAACATAAATGCCTTTGAGATCTGAACAGTTGGCACCCGCATATCATCTTTTAGAAGCACCTGATGTTCTTTGATAAATTGTTTGACATAATCAAATTCGCCAACCCGGCAGCCTTGAATCACAAAATTGAAGAATACACCGTAAGTCAGAAACCCTTGGTCTAACAGCAGTTTTGATTCGAGCGCGTATTTTGTGATCTCATAACTGTTTCGTTCTGCCTCATGTGGTGTATTGGTTGTGTAGATCAAGTAGGTGCAGTAGTTGATCAGAGGAGTGATCAGGTTTACTTTATCACGATGAGGTAGATTGGGCATCAGCTCGAAAGCAATATTCTTCATTTGCTGAAACGTCTCAATATTAAATTCTTTATTTAAGATAGAGCGAACGCCCAGATAATTTAGTTTAGTGAAATTATCATCTCCAAATTTTCCTTCTTCTACCAAGTGGATTAATTCTGGAAGTAAATCGATTTCCTGGCTTACAGAAGCAATATGACTCCTAAACATGATAATCCAGGCATGGTATAGTTTATTAGAACAATAGAAGCGATCTAGGTATTCAAGGGATTTTTCTACACTCATTACTTTGTCAGAAAGGTGATGTGTCCTAGGATGATGTAACAATTGTCTTAATAATTCGTATTTCTTTAGGTAGAAATCTGTGGAGATGTTTTTTGATTGTTGTAGTGACTGCTCCATTTTTTTATGTTGCAGGAAGAAAAACTGATCTACGTCCCTTTCTTTATAGATTTCAAGCAAGAACTTATCTCTTTCATAGGTAGGGTCTCGCATTTTGACCATAATAAGGTAATCTTCTAACAAATTCTTCAAATCGTACATGACAGAATCCATTTTTTTCTGGATTTTTTTCTCGTCAATGTTTTTTGACTTGACTTCTTTTGGAAAAACTTTGGAGAATAAAGCACGTTTTCCCTGAGTTTGTTTTTGACCTTTTAAAATACTTTTTAATTCTTTATAAAGGTTTTTTACTGCTTCTTTTCGATTAAAAAAATCAGTATTAATGTATCTTCCGAACTCGTTAAGTTCTTGATTATCAAGTGATTTTAATAAATGTACAACCTTGCTATCTTCCATATTAAATTATAATGCCTCACAATGCAATCCTCTTTTTTTGATTACCAAAATTAGATTATTTTTCTAAGAAACAGGAAAAAAACGAGGAGAAATACCTAAAATTGTCCGAGGAGAATTTTTGAAAAAAAATCGGAGAGTAAATAGTGATTATATTAACATGATAATCAGCTATTTATGTTTTAATTGTTGTGCTTTTTTGAAAAAAAAAATAGGAGAGAAATGTGTTTTTGTCCTAGGAGAAAAGGGGTAAATCAGCCTATATTTGAATTGTCAAAAGGGACGAGATTGTTTAAAACTTGAAATTGAGATTTGATAAAAAGCTTAGAGCAACTAGTAGCATTGCTACAAATGTTTAAAGTTTTAAACATAGACGAAAAAGAAAGGCTTGTGCAAATGGTTTAACAACCAGAATAGCCCAATTAATTTTGTCCTGACTAAAAAAATGAGTTGAGGGTTTTCAGAGAAGTAAATTCTCAACTCATTACTTTGAAATTGAAAGTTTATAAGTTTAATACAGGATGCTGTATAAAACTTTAATAGATATTTAGGTTGGAATAATAATTTATAGTCTTCAATTCAAAAGTGATTTGAAGACTATTTTTTTTGCCCTAAATTTAAATTCTACCTGCCAGTAATCCCCACCACATTAAGAAATCCTTAATATTCGAGCTAAAATTGGTCAGAAAATTGTTTCTAACTATATTGTGTTTCCCATTTTATGCAAATAAAAGCTCATGAATAATTTTCTATCAATACTCATTGCCTTACTGTTTACTATCACGTGTGTAGCCCAAGAGGTGGCTAACATAGAACGATATCAAGGAATTCCCGACACTAAAGCAATCCACGCCATTGTAGTGGATTCATTTAATAATAAATGGATCGGTACCGACCAAGGTTTGTATAAGATCAATTCCTTCTACAATCCTGTAGACGTTATTTCCGAAGAAGATGGGGTTTTGGCCATCGCCAAAAACAGAGGAAACGGGATATGGGCTGCCAGACATGGCCTCGACATTATTTCTGTAGATTTAAGAAACAAAGCACAACTGAAAAGAGAAGATTCCCTCGTTATAACCTCTATGATGGTAGATGATAACTGGCTTTGGGTAGGAACCAATCAAGGGGCATTCACTGTTTCGATAACAACGTATGAGGTTTCTAACCACTACACCGCCGCCAACTCAAAATTAATCACCGACCAAATCAACGTGATGCACCGCGATCAGTTCGGAGTCAAGTGGATCGGCACCAATAGAGGTCTCATCCGTATTGGCGATAAAGGATGGAAGCTCTACGAAAAAAACTCAAAGGTAACAGCAATTACGACTTCCGACGAAGGAACATGGGTGGCCGCAAAAAGAGATACCTGGCTGATCGACAAACACAACAGATGGTATCCCATCGCAATTGACCGAAAATTGAGTAAAGGCGAAGTCCACGGATTAACCACCGACAGCAAGGGAAGACTCTATGTGGCTTCTCAGATCCTGGTCCAATACAACCCTTTTGATGAAGTCATTTCACAATACGACGAAGAATCAGGCTATGTAGATGCAGAAGCCTTAAGTATCGCAGCAGACAACAACGACGAAATATGGGTGGGGACCGCCGATCGCGGGCTCTTCCGAATCGAGTTTACCGAAGAAGCCACTGACAATCTTGTTGTCCTAATGAATATCGAGAACAAACTCCTCTGTAATGGACATAAAAATGGGTCCATCAAACTAAAAATTAGAGGTGGGGAACCGCCTTATCGAATCAAGTGGAATAAACCACAATACCAAAGCGATGTCGCTGAAAATCTGAAAGCAGGTACTTATGCTGTTACAGTATCAGATGGTAGTGGTAAATACGCCTACAACAGCACTACATTGACCGAACCCGCTGCGCTTGCAGTCACAGTCACCCAAAACGAACGAATTAGCTCCAAGGGGCTTAGAGACGGTAAGGCAGCGATTAGCGTGCTTGGTGGAACGCCAGGATACACTTACGAATGGAGTAACGGGTCTACCCTAGAATCTGCCAAACGATTAAAAGCTGGGAAACAACTCGTTACTGTCAAGGATAATAATGGTTGTCAGACGGTTGAAACGATTGAAATCAAAAAGGAAAAGTTGATTCCAGAATTGGCCGTAAAGCAATTAGAAGTAGGGCAAACCCTTCGCATGAAGCAGTTGTTTTTCGAAGCAGATTCTACGATTATCAAGGAAGAATCCTACATTTTGCTTGAGGAGGTATTAGAGTTCTTACAAGCGAATCCAGTCATTGCTATTGAGATTGGTGGTCATACCAACAACATTCCTAAAGATGAATATTGTGATATGTTGTCCAACGCTAGAGCAAAAAATGTAGCAGAATATATGTACAGAAGAGGTATTCCTAAGGAACAACTTACGTACAAAGGCTATGGAAAACGCAACCCTGTCGCCTCTAATATGACAGACGCTGGAAGAAAACGGAACCAACGGGTAGAAATAAAAATCTTAAGTTTACAGGATGAATAAACTACATTACCTGCTGGTACTGGTTCTTTGTTGTTTGGCATTTCACACATGGGCACAACCAAAACAACTCTCTGAGCAAGCGACCATCAGTCTGCTGACGTGTCAGCAAGGCGATGAATTGTACTCTATTTTCGGACATAGCGCGGTACGGGTCAACGATCCTGCACAACAACTGGATATCGTTTACAACTATGGTACGTTTAACTTCAATACCCCCAACTTTTATCCTAAGTTTATCAAGGGAGAGCTCAATTACACCTTGAGTATTAGCCGTTTCAAGAATTTTATGGCGACTTACAGGCGAAACCAACGCGATGTGTCCGAACAATTGTTTGTATTGGATAAGGAACAAAAAAACAAGATATACGCCTTTCTACAAGACAATATGAAGCCCGAAAAGCGAAATTATCGATATGACTTCTTTTTTGATAATTGTGCGACACGAATTCGTGATATCTTTCCTAAGAATTTTCCTGGAGAATTCAAGTATACCGACTCGATTAGTGACGGAGGCAAGAGTTTTCGCCAATACCTCGATTATCATTTGAGGAACTCCCCGTGGGCAGATTTTGGGATAGACTTCATCCTCGGTTTACCCTCTGATGCACCTGCTGGATTCCAAGGCAAGATGTTTCTCCCGCTATATTTAAAAGAGGGATTAAAAGAGGGGCAGCTCGGTGCTGTGCCGCTCATTTCAACAGATAAAGTCATTTTCGATGGTATTGATATCCCCGATGGCCATACCTTCTGGACGCCTGCCGTAGTCTTATGGATCATCTGTCTACTCTACGCCATCGTATCGCTCTTCAACTGGTCCAACTGGGCGGTCCGCTTGATGGATGTGCTCTTGTTTGGTTTTGCTGGGCTGGCGGGTTGCTTTTTACTCTTCATGTGGTTTGGCACCGTTCACGTTCCGACGCACAAAAACTTTAATCTTTTGTGGGCATTCCCCTTACATTTAGGGTTGGCATTCCAGTTTTTCCGCAAAGGATTGACCAATTTCTGGTGGTATTATTTCTGGGGGCTCATCATCGTCAACATCTTACTGCTCATTTGCTGGTTTTGGTGGCCGCAGCAATTCCACGTAGCGATTATCCCAATCCTGGTGGCAATGCTGATTCGTGCCTTCGAGCATGTCTGGGCTTGGGAATAATTTTTTAGGGGCCATGCCTCATACGTCGCCTTCCGCTGCGCTCGGCAACGCATTCGGCACCGGGTCGTCCGGCACTCACTACGTTCAAACAACACCTCCCACCCCTTGTCCGCATCCCTGAAATTGCTTAATAGTGGATATTTGTAGTAAGGATTTAGTATTGTAAAGGGCTTATTTCTGTAAACAGAAGAGAGTTAAAACTTATTTTCATAAATTTAAATAACGTACCTGAAAACACGAGATTATTAGGAGAAATACTAGTTCGTCTTTCAGCAATAGGACTAACCGATGCTGGCAAAAAATCGAAAGAAGTTCAATTTTTATTTATTGAATTAGCTTTTTATTTTAAGCGAAATAATAATCACGCATATGTCGTGAATGCATTACAGGCAATAAGTGATAGTGTATTAAAAAATCGCCTAAATGCTTGGATACAAATAAGATTATACTCTGCAATAGGTTCAAACATTATAAGGTTCCAAGAGTATTTGGAAAAGTTGTCTTCTGCAATAAGTGATGGTGTAGAAGATTACGAAAACGAAGTGCTTCGTGATTTGAATGAGTATTATAGCCATGCCGTTGATTTGTTTAAGCAGTATAACGAACTTGCATTACTTGACCGATTCAATAAATTGTTTGAAAGTGAAGAGCTTCAAAATGATTTTCCTATTCTTAAATTGTATGCAGAAAATAGATTTCAGTTTCTCGCCGCAATTGAAATAAATGAAATAACTGATAAAATATTTGAACCATCAGTATTTACGGAAAATCTTTTCAATGAGAAATTCTTGAATTTCGTACGCTATCATAACGAAACTACTTGGCATAAAATTCTTTTGGGCTACGATGGCTATACAATACGTTCCCAAATTATAAATTTCGGGCAAACAAACTTTGACAATGGTTACCATGATTTAAAAGCATCGGATGTAGTAAAGCTGTATTCGTATTTTAACATGAGGAAACATTACTATTCTAGTTTAAGTTTATTAGAGAGATTTGAACCATTGGAAATGTTATATAATTCAAATGGTATAATAAAGTTTATAGATATTGGTTGTGGACCAGCAACCAGTGGTATAGCACTTACTGATTATCTTTATTCAATTACAAATACAGCTATTTCCTTTGATTATTTTGGAGTTGACTTTTATAAATCAATGAGGGATGAAGCAAAGAATTTTATGAATAATTCTATATACAATTCTGTGTTACACGAAGAGTATTTCAAAAATCTGAATGACTTTAATTTTGATTGGCTTTTAAATGCAAACAGCATTTTTGTAAATGCTTGCTATTTATTTGCAAGTGATTCGTTAAATGAAATTGAATTAGCCGAATCAATCCAAAACATCAAACGAGCAAAGCCAGAAGTTCCCTTTTATTTTTTATTTCAGAACACAACAAATCCTTTAAGGAATCAAAAATACTATAACTTCAAAGAGCAGTTTTCAAATAGTGAAGTTCTTTTAAGTGAAAACGCCACTATAAAATATAACAATAAAAGGAATTCATTTTATAAGCCTGAGTCCGACACAACATTTTTTGAAATATTAAAAATCATTTAATTATGTATGATTTATTTAATCAAGACACAAATATTATAAGTCATAACGAGAAGAATCTGATCAAGATAATGAATGACATTAAAGAAATTAAAGGGTTGACTTATATTCCAAACTACATAGACAAGTTAGAGGTAAATAGCTTTATTGATGCAATAAATTCGGAACATTGGCTATCAGACATAAAACGTAGAGTGCAGCATTATGGTTATAAATATGACTATAAGGCACGTTCCATTGACTATTCTATGTTCATTGGGAAATTACCGCCATGGGCTATGACTATGGCAAAACGGCTATTCGACGAAAAACATTTTGATATATTACCTGATCAATTAATAATAAACGAATACGAACCCGGACAAGGTATTGCAAATCATGTTGACTGTGTGCCTTGTTTTGGTGATACAGTAATTTCAATTAGTTTAGGTTCATCTTGCGTTATGGACTTTATCAATCTTCGAACAAAACAGAAAATTGAAGTAATGCTTGAATCTGGTAGCCTTGTTGTTCTCAGTGGAGAGGCTAGGCATAATTGGACACATGGAATTGCACAACGTAAAACGGATAAATTTAACGGCATAAAAACAGAAAGACAACTAAGAATTTCTATGACATTTAGAAAAGTAACATTACATTCTGACTGACCAAAATCCCAATACAGAATTTGAAAGCGCAACGAGCAGGCCCTACTTGCGACTGACCATCTCCTTCAAAAACAGGACAAACTGATACCACTAGTAATGCTAACAGTTGGTAACAAAGTTGTATTTCGTGCAATAAATGGAATTTACCACTAGCCACTGCTTAAAAATGGATTTTACTCCTACAAAACCGAATTTACCTCACGAATCGATTTTTTCGTAAACGCAAACATTACGAGGAACTGAGTGATAACGAAATAGAGCAAATGGAACACGCCTACTCTCAAGTATTTCAAAAAAAATTATCTGGTTTACCTTAGAAGGTTTTAAAATCAATTATTTAAGCCTCTACTTCCGACTCACCGTCCCCTTCAAAAAAGGAACAAAGCGAAACTCCTCCAACGCTGTACAAGTCACCTTTTTTT
>ENA-ORXR01000566-ORXR01000566.1-marine-metagenome-genome-assembly--contig:-NODE-566-length-48943-cov-5.055867_pt1 | contig 48943 bp, 51 predicted proteins | sample MGYA00237866_ERZ511479 | MGnify/ENA metagenome assembly ERZ511479
GAGCCTGAACCGGAGCCGGAGCCCGAACCTGAAGTGGTTGGCCCGTTTATGCGCCGCCATGTTGGCGATCTTGGCCCCGACGGCCAGTGGAACCCCACGCTGCTGGCCTACGCCAACGCGATTGTCACGATGCAGTCGCGCGCCGTCGACGACCCGACCAGCTGGTCCTACCAGGCCGGCATCCATGGCTTCTCCGGGCCCGCTCGACCACTGTTCAATCAGTGCCAGCATCAGACCTGGTTCTTCCTGCCGTGGCATCGCCTGTACTTGTGGCGGTTCGAACAGATCGTTCGACAGGCCGTCATCACCAACGGCGGACCAACGGACTGGGCACTTCCATTTTGGGACTACGACCAGGATGCGTCGGTCCCGTGGGCGTTCCGACAGGAAGCCCTCCCGGACGGGTCCCCCAACCCGCTGCTGGTCACCCGCAACCGCCGCCGCAACGAAGGCGTACCCATGCCGGAACTGGCCATTGAGTCCGCAACCGCGCTGGCGGTGGAGCAGTTCGGCCCCTCCTCGCCGGGTTCGATGGCCCTGACCTTTGCTGGCGCCAATACGACGGCCAACCACTTTGGGAGCTTCAGCTCCAGCGGAGCGCTGGAGCTCACGCCTCATAACGCCGTCCACGTTCAGCTCGGCGGCCTGATGGCCGATCCCAATACTGCGGCCGCCGATCCGATCTTCTGGTTGCATCACGCCAACATCGACCGACTGTGGGAGGTGTGGAACCGACGCGGCAACCGCACCACTGATTCATCCGGCTTCGCAAATCAACGGTTCGACTTCTTCGGAGCCGACGGGCAACCGGTGTCTCGTCGCTGTGGCGACGCCCTCGATATCGATGGTCAGCTCAACTACACCTACGCCAACCTGCCCGCCGCACAACCGGGCGGCCTCGTGATGGGTGCTGATGCGGGCATACCGCGTCGCCCAGCTCAGATGGTGGGCGCCAGCGATACCCCCGTGGTCATGGCAGCCAACGCGGCGTCAACCGAGGTGGCGTTGGACAGTGCAGCGAGCTTCGACTCCGGAAGCGGGTTCGGCCGGCCGTCCCGTATGTACCTGAACCTCAGCAACGTGACCGCGGACGCTCCCCCATCCACCACCTACATGGTGGTTCTGGACATGGGAACCCCTGACGATCTGACCGACGACTTCACGGTCGGCGCCGCTGCCTTCTTTGGGGTTGAGCGGGCTTCCGATACCAGCAGCACCGCCGCCGAGCATGGACTGAGCTTCACATACGACATCACCACCGTGGTAGCCCGGCTTCGGGCGCGGGGGCTGTGGAATGAGGAGAGGGTCAAGGTCTCGTTTGTGCCACTCGAGGATGTCGAGGGCGAAGCGACTTCGGTGTCGGTGGGAAGTGTGCGGATCTTCAGCGAATGACCTCGTCATCAATTTCGGCGCGCACCTCGTCGAAGAAGATGTGGCTCGCTCGGCACCCAGAGTCTGGCGGTGTGATGATCGCTGCAGTCGCATGGATCATTTTGGTGGTGCAGCATTGGTCTGACCATGCGAGCTCGGTCGGACCGTGGCGCTTCGACGTTGCCAACTGGTCGCTGATGGTGGTGGCGATGATGCTGCCGGGCGTCTTGCCCATGATGCGCCGCATTGGCTTTGTGAGCCGCCGGTCCTGGATTCGACGCGCCCCGCTGATCTTTGCCGCCACATATCTGGGGGTTTGGATTGTTGTCGGACTTGCTGCAGCCGGCGCAGTGGCGGCGCTGTCACCGCTCAACCCGCCTGCGCCCGGTCCCTCATACCTGACCGCCGCCATCCTGCTGGTCGCCGCGGGCTGGCAACTGACCTCGACAAAGCGGAACTTTCTTGCTGCCCGCCGCCAGGACGTTCCGCTGGCGCCCCGGGGGTGGCCGGCCGCCCGCAGTCTGCTGATCCTTGGCGTTCGCCACGCGCAGACCTGTGCCGGTTCGTGCTGGGCGATGATGGCGGCAATGTTCGCCGCCGGACATGATCTTCATCTGATGGTCCCGCTCACCGTCGTGGTGGTGGCCGAACGCTGGCCGAGACTCCCCAACCCCGCCATTGGCGCCGTGGCCCTCAGTGCACTCGCGTTGGTTTCGATCCCTGGGTGACCGGTCGAGGCAAGGGACGGGGCCGACGGCATCAGGGCCCGTCGTTTTTTGAGCTGGGCGGCGGCCGCACAAATCATGCGGGAACCAGACCGGCCGGTGAAGCCATTCGGCTGATTCCGGCTCTGGCAGGGTGGCGGTGATGGCGTTATGAGCGGATCGGGGCGACTTGGAGGGAGGCTCGGACGGGTGCGTATTCAAGGAGCGCGTCGGTCTGGGTGTCAGCCCATCGTTCCCGGTGACCGCTGGCAGCGAGTCGGTAGTAGATGATGCTGCGCAGTGGGTTCCACATGTTTCCGCTCTGGTTGTGAGCGAGCAGGTGGTGTGCCAACAACACATCGCCGCGACGGGCGAGCACCGGTTTGCCGGGGCCGAAGTCTGGTGCTGGGTCGAGCAGGCAGGCATGTCCGCCCTCTGATTCGTCGCCCATCAAAATGTCGGCGCCTCGCTCTTGGAATAGGCGTTCGTGTACCAGGTGCGACCCTGGCCAGACCCAGAGATTGCCGCGATTGGGCTCGGTCTCGTCGCCGAGATAGATGGCGGCGAGCGTCGTGAAGGTGTGCGGTTCGCTTTGGCCGGGAGTCCCATAGCCGTCGATGTGTCCGCCACCGGGTTCATGGTCCCAGCCGTAGATGCTCGTCGCGACCTGGATGTGGTCAAAGGCCAGGTCGATCGACAGTGGCGCTACGAGCTCTTCGGCGAGGGGTTGGACCCCAGCGTGGCGGAACGCTCGGTCTGCGACGGGTAGGTCAGTGGGGTGTTCGAAGTAGTGATGGAAGCCAACCTTGCCCGCTGGAGGTGGTTTCCTGGAGATCAGTTCGTCTACTTCGGTATCAAGGTCGACCAAAACATCTTCGCCGACTACGGCGGGCACGACCAAATATCCGTCTCGTCCGAATTCTTGTAGCTGCTCGTTGTTCAGCATGGCGTTGAGCTTATGCGATGCCGCCGGTCACTGAACTTCCCCAGGTGTTGTCATCGAAATTCCCCACCCTGCTGGTCACGACAACGTCGTTGGATGTCACCCTCGGGCCAGCATCCAGTAGCCGTCCACGCTCGACAGGCGATCAGATTCGGGTTTGGGCAAGGGTTGGCCGATCATGCTCGACCGCACCTCGCCCACCCACTTGGCATGTTGGTACTCGTGATTGATGACCGCATACATGAGTCCATCGGCAATGACCGCCAGTTGGGCCGGGGCGCCGACCGCGCCGGTTGCAATCCGCTCGATTACCGAAGTGATGCTCGCGGCAATTTGCATTCGATACTCACCAATCTCGTCGAGGGCAGGGAGGTCGCCGCGCGCCGGCTCGGGAGTGGCGGAATCAAACAGCGCATCGAAGGCCGGATTGAAGCTCGCTTCCGCGGCGGTGAGATTTCGCATCATGAAGTGGGCGACCACACCCTGGTGTCCCAAATGCCATCCAATGGCGCTGCTGTTCTGGTCGGGCCGCCACGCAATCTGTTCCGCCGTGAGCGGCTTTGCCAGCGCCATGCTCCACGCCTGGGCATGGGCCAACTCTTCGGTCAGGTCCTGCAGCGTCAACGAAGCCATGCCGGTCATTCAAACACAACCGATGTGGTTGAGGGCCAGCGCTACTCGTCGACCAGGTGCATGTGTTCCGAGATCATCATTGGCAGGCCCACCTGATGGCCCCAAAAGCCTCGCGGCGTGAGCCACCGGCCGATCAGGAACTCCCAGGGCGGCGCAAACCCTGATCGGAGACGCAGCGCCATCGGTCAGTCGATCGAACAGGCAAATGCCTCGCCGAAGAAGCCAGATGGAGAGAACCGCGCCCGCCACAATCGCAATCACTTCCATGGCGTCACCATAGGTTCTGGTCCACCGCCCAGCGGGCTCGGTGCGCACCAGTAGGGTTCGCCTATGGCTGCATCACCTGAACCCGCCCACCCCATCTCGCGCTTCGCCGTGCCCGAACTGGCCGACATGCCCGATGACATTCGAGCCCAGATCGAAGCGGTCCAGGAAAAGTCGGGGTTTGTGCCCAACGTTTTTCTGGCGTTGGCGGCCCGGCCGGCTGAGTTCCGCGCCTTCTTCGCTCATCATGACGCGTTGATGGACAAGTCAGAGGGCCTCTCCAAAGCCGAGCGGGAGATGATCGTCGTGGCCACCAGCGGAGTGAATGACTGCCTCTATTGCGTGGTGGCCCACGGCGCGATTCTTCGAATCCGGGCCAGGAATCCGCTGCTCGCAGATCAGCTGGCGACCAATCCACGCAAGGCTGATCTTTCCGAGCGCGAGCAGAACATCGTGGCGTTCGCACTCCGCATGGTCAACGACTCGGGCTCCATCACCGATGACGACCTTGATGAAATGCGAAACAAGGGCCTGACCGACGACGAGATCTGGGACATCGGTGCCATCACCGCGTTCTTCGCCCAGTCCAACCGCCTGGCCAACCTGACCTCAATGCGCCCCAACGACGAGTTCTACTCCATGGCTCGATGAACTCTGGCCGGGGCGCGAAGCGTTACGCAAGGACGATGGCTTTCTTTTCCTCTTCGTAGCGCTCGGTCGCTTCCTCGACCGCAATCAACTGCTTCTCCGCATGAACGGAGCGGGAGGCCTGCGCCCGATCCGCGGCGTTGATCAGCGTGTCGACCTGACCTTGGAACCTGGGCATCACGTGACGGGCGAAGAGTTCGTAGCTCTTCTTCGTCGCCTCATTGTTGGCCCAGTTGTGCGCCAGGGTCATGTAGGCGCCGAAACCGCCGTTGGATTGCTCCAACAGTTCTTCGATCTGGGCCACCGCCATCTCCGGAGTGCCAATGACCCCAAGGCCTCCGTTGACGAAGTCGATCATCTCGTCGATGTTGCCGCCTTCAACCGCCATCTGCGGGAACGCGGCAACGTTCTGGAAGTAGCGGAACCACTGGGTGATGCCGTACTCCACTTCCTTGCGGGCTTCGGCTTCGGTCTCGGCCAGATGCATCAGGCCAACCAGGCGCCACTTGGATCTATCGGCCACCAGGCCGTTGGCCTTGGCGGTCTCTTCCTGAATGGTCCAGTGGTGCGCCAACACATCCATGCCAACCGCAACCGTGGCTCCCAATGAGAGCACGCCGGCTCCGTGCTTGCCCGCCATCTTGGCGCCTGATGGTGACGCCACTGCGGCAACCGCAATGTCGAACAAGGGCTGCGAGTAGGGCCGCAGGTGAAGCCGCGCTTCGTTGAGTGTGAGCCGGTCAGATTGGTAACTGATGGGCTCCTCGCTCGTGAGCAGATGCATCACGATCTCCATGTACTCCTCAAGCAACGGCCGCATCTGGCTTGGTTCCAAACCAAGCATCGCCGCATCGGTTGGGAGGGCGCCGGGCCCAACGCCAAACATCACGCGTCCCCGGGTCAGATGGTCCAGGAGCACCATTCGCTCCGCCACCCAGAGAGGATTGTGGTACGGCAGCGAGACCACGCCGGTGCCAAGCTTGATATTCTTTGTTCGCGCCGCAGCCGCCGCAATGAAGATCTCGGGCGAGGCGATGATCTCGCTTCCCGCCGAGTGGTGTTCGCCGATCCAGGCTTCATCAAAGCCCAATCGGTCCATGTGTTCGAGCAGATCCAGATCCGCTTCGAGCGACAGTGTTGGACTGTGCTCCGGCGGATGAAATGGTGCCATGAACGTGCCGAATCGTAGACGCATGATGACGTCCCCCTTTATTTGTCTGACGCCCTGCTGATTTTCTGCAGTACCGACACCCCCCGATGCCGTCCAGCCAATCTAGATCAACGACGGGCGATGTTTGACAAAGCGCTCAATCCGACACGTTGCCACCGAGAGAGCGACATCTCAGCGACATCTCAGGGACATCTCAGGGATAGATCAGGGAAAGCCCCGATGGTGTGGCGATGCGGATTCGTTCACTATGAAGACATGAACATCATCAAAGCAGTTGCCGCAGTCATCGCCGTCCTCCTCGTCCTCAAGGTCATTGCCGAAGTACTGTCCTTCGTCTTCTCCGGCTGGTTCATCCTTGCGGCTATTGCCGTCTGGTACTTCTTCTTCCGCGACGGTGCCAGCGGCGCAGAACACACCGCCCGACTCCAGGACACCCTCCGCAAGTAACCGCCGCTCACCCGCCTGGGGGCTCATCGCCAACCGAGTTCCTCGCCTGGCGGCTCGCAACCTCACCGCCGCTCACTCGCCACAGCCCCCTCCCTGCCCGCAGTTGACTCAACTTGACCCTCACGGGGTCTTCGGTTGAACTGCGGGTATGCGGGTTGGGATCATCGGAACCGGGGCGATGGGTGGCCCAATGGCCCAGCGGCTGCTGAGCCGTGGTCACCGTGTGCACGTCCATGACATGAACCCGAACCGAGTCGATCAGATGCAACGGGCAGGAGCGACCGTTCAGCCCAATCCTGCGGCCGTCGCCCGTCACGTCGATGTCGTTGTGCTCGTGGTCGTGACCGCCGACGAATGCTCCGATGTGGTCTCGGGTCCTTACGGTCTGGAAGCCGAACTGGGCTCTGGCCACACGGTGCTCCTGTGCAGCACCATTGCGCCGGAGTCGGCCCGATCCCTGGCTGCGACCATCCACAAGGCCGGCGCTCGGACCATCGACGCACCGATCTCGGGCGGACCGAAACGGGCCCGTAGCGGTGAGATGAGCATGATGATCGCCGCTCCTTCGCCCACGGTTGCCGCCGTCCAACCGCTTCTTGATGATCTGGCCACTCAGCAGTTCATCGTCTCAGAAGAGATTGGGGATGCGAGCACCGCCAAGTTGCTCAACAATCTGGCGGCGGGGGTGAACCTGGTGGCTGCGATGCAGGCCATGGCGGCCGGAACCAAACTCGGATTGGACCCGCAGATCCTTGCGTCGATCATGGCCGCAAGCTCGGGACAGAGTTGGGCAGCCAATGACCGGATACCTCGTGCCCTCGATGACGACCTCACGCCTCGCGCCGCCCTGTCGGTCCTGACCAAAGATCTCGCTCTCGCCGTTGAGCTGCTGGAAGCGCGCGGCGAGTCCGCTGGTTTGACCGCCGCCGCGCTGGCCAACTTCCACGCGGCATCATCCGCCGGCTGGCAGGACCACGACGATGCTGCCTTGTACCGGTGGCTACTGGGCCATGACTCATCAGACCATCCTTGGGAGTAGGCCGCCGGGCCTCAGTTTGGCTGCATGCGCTCCAGCATGGACATCATGTTCTGGTGCACCGCGTTGACGGCCTGCAGTGGGCGAATCATTACCCGGAACTCGACGATCATTCCGTCTTCGTCACAGGTGATGATGTCCACGCCGTTGACGTACTTGCCGCCCATCTTCGTTTCGAACTCAAGGACCGCGGTATGGCCGGACGCCACCTCTTTGGTGTACTGGAACGAGCCGCCGATTTCCTCGCCTTCGGCGGTGACTGACGGCGTCTCGGTCTCGGTCTTGCCGTCCCCGCCAAACACGCCGCCGGCGGCGGCCAGATAGAGCATCGTGACCTCCTTGCCCACCTGCGGCGTGAACACCACCGGCGAATAGAAGACCACGTCGTCGTGCAGCATGGAGCCGAGGCCCCCGGGTAGCTTGCCCCGCACCTGCAGGTGCCATCTTTTGAGGACCTCGTGGATGGGATCAGCGCTGGTCTCAGTCATGATCGGATCGTAACCGGACCCAACCCACGCACTCCCACTAGCCTGACTCGATGCCCGGTGACGTGGAGAACGGTTTCGAGATTCTCGACGACTTCGAGCGATTCAGCCAGGTGGATGACGTGTTCTCCCGCTCGTTCTGGGATCCCAGCATTCGCACCGAGAAGTCCAACCGCTTCTACGCCACCTACCGTCGACCGTTGGACCAGTGGCGAACGGCCAAAGGTTTCACCCAACGGGACTACGCGCTGCGGAATGCGGCCTGGCATGTGAGCGACGTGTTCGCCGAGATGTACGAAGACCAGGGACGCCGCGACGGTTTCCTTGATCCCCTCTCCATGTTGCGGGACGGGGCCGAATCCAAACTCGAACCCGAGTCACCCCAGACCGCCGCCAACGAACTCAAGCATGTGGCCAAGGTCTTCGGCGCCGACCTGGTGGGGGTGACTGCGCACGACGAGCGCTGGGTCTACACCGAACGCTTCAGCCACGGCACCGGACAGGGCAAACCAAACGATCTTCCCGATGGACTGACCAGCGTGATCGTGATCGGCCAGGCCATGGATGCCGACCTGATCCAGGCCGCGCCGTCCGCTCTCTCCGGTGCCGCAACCGGACTTGGCTACTCCCAGGACGCCGCAGTGCTGTTGGGCGTGGCGCAGTACATTCGCAATCTCGGATACCAGGCCATCCCGTCCATGAACGACACCGCACTTGCCATTCCCCTGGCGATCGCCGCCGGGTTGGGCGAGTACGGCCGCCATGGTCTGGTGATCACCCCCGAACACGGCTCACGGGTTCGTTTCGGAAAGATATTCACCGACCTGCCCCTGAGTCATGACCGGCCGAAAACCTTCGGTGTCAAAGAGTTCTGCCGGCAATGCGACCGATGCGCATCGGCGTGCCCGGCCAAAGCCATCCCCCACGGCGGTCCGGTGCCGGTGGCCATCAATCGGTCCGGCATCAAAGGGGTCCGCAAGTGGAGTGTGGACGGCGAAGCGTGCTTCGGCTACTGGTCCAAGATCAACAGCGACTGCGCCATCTGTGTGCGGGTGTGCCCGTGGACCCGGGACTACCGCAAACCGGCCAATCGGCTGTGGCGAACCCTGGCCGGTACCCGGCTGCGAGGGTTGATGCTCAAACTCGATGACCGGATGGGTGGCGGAAAGCGGCTCAATGCGGCGGACTGGTGGGCCCGGGTCGCTCCATCTCGCTCCGAGTAGGACCCGTAATCCGGTCGGGGGATGCAACCGGTGCCTGAGTGTGCGAACATATGTTCGATGTTCCGCTCCTCGTCACCCACCGGTCATGTGATCCTGCACGCCGACCTGGACGCGTTCTATGCGTCGGTGGAACAGCGGGACAATCCTCGCTTGCGAAACCGCCCAATGATGGTGGGCGGCGGCGTGGTGCTGGCCGCCAGCTATGAAGCCCGTCGGCAAGGCGTCAAGACCGCGATGGGCGGAGCGCAGGCGCGTCGGCTCTGCCCGGAGATCATCGAAGTGCCGCCTCGCATGGAGGCGTACTCGGAGGCGAGCGCCAAGGTGTTTGAGATCTTCCGGGACACGACACCCGAGGTTGAGGGCTTGTCCATCGACGAGGCATTTCTGGATGTCACCGGGTTGTATCGGCTGGTGGGAACCGGACCGGAGATCGCCGCCAACCTGCGGGCGCGCGTCCTGGCCGAAGTCGGCCTGCCCATCAGTGTGGGCTGCGCCTCAACCAAGTTCCTGGCCAAAGTTGCCAGCGCGGTCAGCAAGCCCGATGGACTGCTGGTTGTGGAACCCGGCCAGGAGCTGGACTTCCTGCACCCGTTGCCGGTGGAACGACTGTGGGGCGTTGGCCCCGCGACGGCGCAGAAGCTTCATTCGGCGGGTCTCCGACTGGTGGGCCAGGTGGCCGAAGCTGATCCCGGGCAACTCGTCCGGCTGCTGGGAAGCGGCTCCGGCCGCCACCTGCATGCCATCAGCAACAACCGCGACCCTCGACGCATCGAGACCGCCCGGCGTCGTCGCTCGATTGGTTCGCAGCGTTCGTTTCCCCGCGGTGGCCTGCAGCGGGCCGAATCAGATGCCGTGCTTCTGGAGGTCGTGGACCGGGTGACCAACCGCCTGCGCGATGCCGACCGAGTGGCTCGCACCGTGGTGCTTCGGCTTCGCTACGGCGACTTCACCACCGCCACCCGATCGCGAACCCTGCCGCAGGCAACGGCCAGCACCGACCCGATCCTTCAAACCGCTCGCCAGCTGTTGAACGACGTGTGGCCGGTGGCGGAGGAACGGGGGCTCACCCGGGTGGGCATCTCGGTCACCAACCTCATCAAAGCCGATGCCGTGCAACTGGCGTTCAACTTCGACCGCCCGCCACCGATTCTCGACGTCGCGCTGGACAACATCCGCGACCGATTCGGCACCAGTGCGATCACTCGAACCACATTGGTAAACCGGAGCGTCAGGACGGTGCCACTACTCCCCGAGCCGCCTGACTAATGCGCCGCGTCGGGAGCGCTCGCCCTGTCACCGCGACGACCACGAAACGCCCTCCGCCGCAAGCACGCCGGGCAGGAGTCCGTTGGCCGCGCGCTCGGCAAGTAGCACATGCGCTTCCGTGCCCAACGCAACCGCCACGGCCTCCAGGTTCATCAGGTTCAACTTCGGGTGGCGTCCACTCACAGCAACCATCAGCGGCACCGTGACCCGCGGATCCGGCAACTCGATCCGTTCGGGCAACGTCAACAACGCTGCTATCGCTGCCTCCTGCAGGTTGTCGGCGAGCCGCTCGAACGGGCCCGAAAGCTGACCACCGGCGCCCAACACTGCGCCACGGCTCGCCCGGTAGTACCAGTACGAGGTGGTGAGAAGTGAACTCTCCGGTTCCTGAGTCGAGATCGAGTCGGTCAGGATCTCCTCGATAAGTGCATGGTCGTCGAGGAGCAGGACTCGATTCATCTACTGGTCTTGAAGCTCGGAATCGTCCATCTGCTCAAGTCCATCCACATAGCTGGACTGGAGAACCCGAAACAGCTCCGCTTTGGCCGCTTCGATACCACCGGGAACAAAGAGCGCAGCACTGCCCAGATCAAGCACGCCGACCTCTCCCCCATCTTCAATGCCCCACCGGCGACGCAGGTTGGCCGGAAGCGTTGTCTGCCCTCGATGGGACACTCGGGCGTTGGTAGCAGCTCCGCTCATCGTTTCATTGTAAGTAGTGCTTACTTACAATGCAATCGGTCTATAGACGCCGAACGGCTCTACGACTACCTGAACACGCACATGTCAGCGGTACCGGGCATCGAGGCCACTGCTGCCTGGATCACCATCAGAAGCCAAGCGCCACCGTGGGTCCACGAAATGGGTGAGCGAAGGGCTCGCGAGCTTGCGCGGGCGTAAAGCACCGGTCAGATTCAGCTGGGTGCCTCGACCTATTCGACCCAGCCAACCGAGGGCGCTGGATGACGTAGCCGGCAAGAGCTTCGTAGTGGTCGGGCTGGTCGCGTACGGCGACTTCCGCTAACGGAGCCTGCGGCAGGGAGGACCACTGAGATGCCGGGCTCAATCCGAAAATCCCAAGGGGCCCGACGATCAGCCGTGCTCACCGGTCAACTCACTTGATACCAAGTCCGGGCGATCCCCGGCTACGTGTCTGAACGCAGGGTTTCCAAGTAGGACTGGATCTGACCTGGGTCTGTCACGCCGCCGAAGTCTCTCACCGCAGCGAAGACGAGGCCGCCGAAACTGGTGGCGGGCATACTTGGCGCCTTGAAGTCGAGGGGGATGTCAAGAACGATGCCGCCTTGCATCATCTTTCGCCGAGTCCACATCGCCGGGTAGTCGCTCTGATCAACGTGGCAGTTTCCGTTGATAGCAAGTCCGTAGCCGGTGATGGTCTTGACGTGGTGTTCTGTGACCTTGCAGACGACGCCGGCCTTCTCAACGTCAGCACAGGTTGGGGCGGAGGTGCCGGACCAGTCCAGGACGCCGCCGACAAAGGCGACTCTGGTGCCTGGCATTGGACCGAGGACGAGTCCACACGCCCACCTGGCGTTCGGCAATGGCACGCCAAAGAAGTCGCCAGCCTCGAGAGAAGCGTTGGACTTTGGTCGGAACGGGAAGGTCCGGTCAGCCATTACGAGTCTGCTCTGAGCTGTCGGTCTGTCCTGATCAGGTGCACAATTTCTTATACGCCCGGGCGTAGCTCGCTCGGTTGTCCAGCACCGTAGCTCGATTGGAGGCGATCGGCCGTTGACGATTCAATGAGCCTTGAGCGTTGGCGTCCGCCATTTCGACATCGCCCCATTGGTTGTTCAAGAGATCCTGTTCGAGTCCTCGCATCACTTCATAGTCGTCCACCGCATAGACCGGCTCCTCCAAGAGTGACGTTCCGTTCTTCAAACCGAACGAACGCACTACGGCTCCCCCGGCTACCAACGTCAACGCGGACACCACCTGGAACGACCGCTCCAAAAAACTGAGTACACGGGCTCTCAGTGGCAAGAACCCGGGACGTCCGGCCGCCGACTTCTCAGACGCTGGTACCGACTCCGGAGCCGATGGTGGTTCGGTGCAGCAGGCGATGGTGACCGTCGTAGCCGCCGGTGGCGCTGTGCAGCACGGACCGGTTGTCCCACATGACCAGCATGCCCGCCTCCCACTGGTGGCGGTACACAAACTCGTCCCGGGTCTGCCAGGCGTACAAGTCCATCAACAGCGCATTGGCTTCGTCGTCGGCCATGCCTTCAATGCCGCAGATATAGCCGGCGCAGCTGAAGAAGCCCCGCCGACCCGACTCGGGATGATCGACGATCACCGGATGCGGAAAGGTCTCTTCGGCCGAAACATCGGTCACGATCCGCATCGAGCGTTCATGTTCCTGATCGGCTTCGCCGTACACCCCCTTCGGGCTGTACGCCCCCCGAGCCGAGTGAATGGCCACCTTGCCGTCGAGGCGAGCCAGCAGCTCGGCCGGCGCCGCGTCATAGGCCGCATGCTGATTGGCAAACAAGGTGTCACCGCCCACGGGGGGAATCGTGATGCCATAGAGGCATGTCCCGGCCGGCGGGTTCTCCTGGAAGCTCCAGTCGGAGTGAAAGACGGCGGCAAACACCGGCGCGGTCTCGTCGGCCAGGCGTTCAACCGCAACCACATTGGTCCGGCCGTCAATGGGCTCGATGAACGGGTCATCGCCAAATGGCCCGAAGCTGAGCGTGAAGCGTTCCAGGTCATCGTCGGTGAGGTGCTGGTCAGGGAATGCCAGCACGTGATGGTCCAACCACGCCGCCCGAATGGCGGCGACTTCGCCCGGGCTCAACGGCAAGGTGAGATCCACCCCTTGCACCGATGCACCGCATGCCTGACCCGATGGTGTGACCTGCAATCCCATGGGTTGGACAGTAGTCGTCGCTCAGCGGGAATGAACCGGAGCCACTCATCTGGTGACCGGGAAACCATGATCGCTGCTGGCCGTTTCGTTCGTCCTATGGCGCGGCCGAAGTCGCCCGGTATGCCCGGGCCGGATTCGAGAGTCTGACCACTGAGCTGAGACGTCGCTTGAGATCGCCAGCGAGGTGGTTCGCCTTTCCCACTTTCCCTACGCGCCGGCGTCGGTGGTGGCCGACGGTCGGCGCATCGCCAAGCCCATCGACGATGGTGGCTGGTTGCTGCATGGCCATGTGGATTGAGCCTGACGCCAGAAGCACCGCCGAATCAGGTGGCTGATACCTCCCGCCGAAACGAAACTGTCAGTGGCCATGCGTAGGTTGTCGGTATGGCTCTGGCAGAGGTGTTGACGTTCCCGACCGACGGGACTGACGGGCCAGATCTGGGCGCGCAAGTTGAGCAGCTCGTGGCTGAGGTGGGAGAGATGACCCCAACGGCGGGGCTGCATTGGTGTGCGCACGTTCGGTCCCGTATCGAAGCGGTCGAGACCGCGCTGCTGGCCGCGGTCATCGACGCCGATGACGGCGATGAGAAACGGGCCAACCGGATGGCGCGCCGGAAGGGCACCTCCAAACGGGAGAGTCGCAAACGGACCCGCCGCGGCAAAGCCGTTGCCACCAACCCGGCGCTGGGAGACCAACTGGCTGACGGTTCGCTCTCCGGCGAAGAGTTGGATCTGTTGGCCGGCGCCGCCGCCAAATCTGACGATGATGCCCTCTTTGATGATCGGCTGATCTCGCGCATTGGCGCCGCCGGTCCCGATCAAGGCAAACGCATCATCGGTGACTGGCTCGATGACCGCGAAACTGCCACCAGTGCCGCAGAGAAGTACACGCGAGAACACGAGCATCGGGCGATCTGGAAATTCACCACCAACGACGGAATACCGGCGCTGGGCTTCGCCTGCGACGAAGCCTTCCGAGACGCCGTGTGGAGCCAGGCCGAAGTCGACGCAGACCGCCTGTATCGCAAGGACGGCGGCCGAGACCTCCCGTTGGGATCACATCCCCGCACCCATGACCAACGCATGTTTGACGCATTCGCGGATCGTCTCCGCGGCTCAAGCCCGGTCAGCGCAGGCAGCGCAGGCAGCGGTCGGCCAACGGTGGTGGTCACTGTCGGAATCGACCAGCTCACCGGCCACGACCCGGACAGGTGCGCCACTCAGATTGGCACCGGACCAATCGCCGACCGTGTACTCGCCAAATACCTGGCTCACGGCGACCTCGTGGGCATGCTCTTCGGCCATCAGGGCCAACCACTATGGCTGGGACGAAAACAGCGGCGGGCGTCGCTGGCCCAACATCTGGCCCTGACCATCCGAGACAAGGGCTGCGTCTTGTGCGCCGCCCCGGCATACCGCTGCGACGCGCACCACACCATCCCGTGGAAGTCGGTCCTGCAAGGCCACACCGACATCGACCAACTCGTCCTGCTCTGCGGCTCGTGCCACCGGCAGGTCCATGAAGACAAACTCACCGTGGTACGAGACCAGCAAAATCAGTGCTGGACCACCCGACCGGCCACGCCCAACGAGATTCCACCCGACCGGCCAGCCACGGTCCCGCGGGAGTGAAAGCCGCCGCGCGCCGGACCGTCCCGGCAGGACATGCGGCATTCGGTGGGCGGCCTATGGTGGGCGGCCATGACCGGCCGGGGACCCCGAAGAGACGACTATCGCGACTTCGAACAGCACGGGTTCGAAGTCCGGTTTGGTTGGGGTCCGCATGGGCTTCGCCGGCTCGCCAAACATGTTGACGCGGTCGTCGTCGTTGACGTTCTTTCCTTCTCCACTGCGGTCGATGTGGCACTCGGACGTGGGGTCGTCGTTCTGCCCTACAAGTGGCACAACGGGACCGAACATGACTTCGCCCGCACCATGAACGCCCAGGTAGCCAGCCGTCGGGGTGAACCCGGCTGGACGCTGGCGCCGTCGTCGCTCACCGACGCACCCGGGGGGCTGCGGTTGGTGCTGCCCTCACCCAATGGCTCCGCCCTTACCTTTGGCGCCCGTGATGCTGGTGCCCAACGAGTCCACGTTGGATGCCTGCGCAATGCCTCGGCAACTGCGGAAGCCTTGGACGACGCCACCACCATTGCGGTGATCGCCGGTGGCGAACGCTGGCACGGCGCAACCGGACCGATGCGGCCGGCCATCGAAGACCACATCGGAGCGGGCGCCATCATCACCGCTCTGGGACGCGCCAGCACCTCGCCGGAGGCGCTGGTCGCACAAGGGACCTGGGAAGCGTCGACCGACCGACTTCTCTGGATGCTGCGAGAGTCTGCGTCGGGCCGGGAGCTTCGCCGCATGAGCGACGACAAGAGCATTTCGCTGGCCGCCGAGGTCAACGTTTCACCGATTGCGCCGAAACTGATGGGCGACGAACTCGTTCCCTAACGCTTGGCGATCAGATCGATTTCGACCAGGGCGTCGCGGGCCAGACCGGTCACACCAACACAGGTTCGCGCTGGCCGGCGGTCGCCGGGAAAGTAGGACGCATATGTGGTGTTCATGACCTCGTAGTCGCGTTGGAACTCCGTGAGGAACGCCCGCACCGACAGCACGTGCTCCAACCCCAGGCCCACCTCGCTGAGCACGATGATGAGGTTGTCCATCACCCGACGGGTCTGGGCCTCAACCCCGTCGGGCAGCGGGAGCGAGTCGTCGTCGGGATCAGTCGGCATCTGGCCCGTCACAAAGACCCACCCGTCCTTCTCCACCGCATGGCTGAAAGGGGCGACCGGCTCGGGCGCCGACGAAAGCATGTGAAAGATGGGGTCCATTCGGGTGAGCTTAGAGAAGTACGCTCGCAACCATGGCGCTACAACGATGGATCACCGAGATGGGCATGGGCGTTGACGTCCACGGCTACGACTACACCAAGGCCGCCCGGCGAGCCGTGTCTGATGCGCTCCGACACAGCAGTCTGCACTTCTTCAGTGCGACGGACAAGACCGTTCACGACATGCACGTCGACGTTCGCATCGCCGTGACCCAGCCCGACCAGGTGGACACTGCGGCTGTGGCCGAAGAGGTCCCCTATGGAACAGTGACCATCTCGGTGGTTGAAGGTGGACTCGACGTGCCATCGCCCACCCGGGAGAATGACGGCATCGCCATCGCCAATGCCGCAATTCTGGTCAGCATGGACGACAAAGCGACGTGACCGGACGGGCCCAATCCAAATCCGACCAAATGAGTCGGGATTAGATTGCCCACCGTCTAGAATTCTCGCCATGGAGCCTGGCAACACCCCTCTGGTCGAACTGCGCAACATGGCACCCGCAGGCACTCGTCTCTTCGCCAAGTTGGAGTGGTACAACCCCACCGGATCGGTCAAAGACCGTCCGGCCTGGTGGATGTATCAGGACGCCAGGAACAACGGTGACCTTCCCCCGGGCAAGCCCATGATCGAAGCCACCTCGGGCAACACCGGGATCGGCCTGGCTCGCGTCGGCCTCATTCACAACCAGCCGGTCACCATCTGCCTGCCGTCCCGCGCCACCAATGAACGCAAACAGCTTCTTCGCGCCTACGGCGCCAACCTGATCGAAGTGGAAGGCGGCCCCAATGACGCCATCGCCCATGCCAAAGAACTGGTTGCGGCGGGCGAAGGCTTCATGTGTTACCAGTACGGCAATCCGGCCAACCCGGCGTCTCACGAGTTTGGGACATCGCCAGAGATTGAACGGGACTGGCCCCTCGATGCACCGCCCGAGCATCTGTTCTGCGCCTACGGCACCGGTGGCACCATCACCGGTAACAGCCGCGGCATGAAACGCGCCTACCCCACCATCAAAGTGCACTCGGTCGAAGAATTCACCAGTGACCCCATCAGCGGCATGCGCAGCCAGGACGACCCGTTCCAACCGCCGGTGGCCGACCTGTCGTTGGTGGACTACCGGCACCAGATCCCCAGCGCCGCAGCCTTCGCCAAAGTAAAGGACACCATGACCCAGGAGGGCCACTTTGTCGGCACCTCTTCGGGCGCCATCATCGAAGCCACTCAGACCTGGCTCTCCGAACATGGTGGCACTGCGGTGGCCATACTGTGCGACGCCGGTTGGAAGTACCTGTCCGGCGCCCCTTGGGAGTAGCCGACTCCCGGTTGGGCACTTGCGTGCCGCTCAACCGTTCCCGTGTAGTGTGCGAGGTTCACGATTTACGGGGAAATGATGACCAGCAATCTTCGAGACTTCACCGCAGCCGTCTACGCATTTGACGCGGTGGTTCAGCGCATACCGGCCGATGGTTGGGACGCCGCAAGTGCGTGCGAAGGATGGAGCGCACGGGACCTGCTGCAGCACCAGTGTGCGGTGCTCAACGGCGTGGCCCAGATTGCTCGTACCGGGGCCATGGCCAAGCCAACTCCCCCAGAAGATGTGTCCGACCCCACCGCCGCCTGGAACCAGTGCAGGCAGGAACTGTTGGAAGCGCTGGACCAGCAGGGCAGCCTCAGCCAGGCCGGTCCCTTCTGGTTTGACGCCGCAACTGTGGACGAGCTCATCGGCATTGTGCAGTGGGACCCGCTGGCTCACTCCTGGGACCTGGCCCAGGCGCATGGGCTGGCCGCACCGTTGCCGGAGGCCGCCACCACCGCCAGCCTGGCCCGCATCGAGACCATGCAACCGATGCTGACCGAGACAGGCCGCACCGCGGAGCCGGTGGCCTGTTCGCCCGATGCATCGATTGGTGACCGCTTCCTGTCCGCCACCGGACGCAACCCGGCAGGCTGAGTCGTGCACGCGGGCGCCGGTACTCCTGAATGGCTCGGTCAGGTGGCCGAAGAAGTCGTCAACCCTGCGCAGCGAATCATTGACCCGCACCATCATCTGTGGCCCGAAGGCGGAGCCCTCCCCTACAGCTTGGCGGACCTGCAGGCCGATGTTGGGGGCGGTCACAAAGTGATCGGTACCGTCTTTGTGGAGTGCCATGCGGCCTATGACAAGGACTGCGCACCCCGCCTGGGGCCGGTTGGCGAAACTCGCTTCGTTGCTGAGAACGCCGCCGCCGTTGGCCCCGACCAAACCCCAATTCTTGGGATCGTGGCCCATGCGGACCTGACGCTTACGGCTGGCGAACTCCATGAGGTGCTCGACGCCCACGCGGCCGCCGGCGGCGAACTGTTCAAAGGCATTCGAGACGCCGGTGCCCGAGATGACGAACCCGAAGCGCTCACCATTGCCGGTCGTGGTGCGCCCGACTACTACGCCGATCCTGACTTTCGGAACGGCATGGCGATACTCGGCGACCGGGGACTGTCCTACGACACGTGGCACTACCACCACCAGAATCCGGCCTTCGCCGAGCTGGCGGCCGCCGTGCCGCAAACCACGATGGTGCTCGACCACTTCGGGACGCCGCTGGGCGTCGGCCGATTTGCCGGAAAGCACGACGAGATCTTCGAGTTCTGGAAAGACGACATTGCCGCCATTGCCGCCAACCCCAACGTGGTAGCCAAGCTCGGCGGTCTGGCCATGCCCGACAACGGTTTCGGCTGGCATGAACAATCCATGCCGCCCACCTCGGACGAATTTGTCGCCGCTCAGGAGCGCTGGTACCTCCACACCATCGACTGCTTTGGGCCGGACCGCTGCATGTTTGAGAGCAACTTTCCGGTGGACCGCTTCAGCATCAGCTACAACGTTCTTTGGAACGGATTGAAAAAGATCGCCCAGCGCTTTGCGCCCGACGAGCAGGATCAAATGTTCTTCGGCACCGCCAACCGCGTCTACGGATTGGACCTCACATGACCACCCTTTCGGCCGACCCCGCCTTCGACGGCCTCACCGACCCGCCCGCCCAGGCGGTTGAGAAAGCCGAAGCTGCCGGACGCATAAGCGTCGTGGACCTCGATCGGGGCATCACGGCGATCAGTCTCAGTGCGCAAGACCGTCAACAGTCCGTGCATGATCTGACCATCCCGGATTTCACTCTGCCCGACTTTGACGGCGTGGAGCATCGCTTCAGTGATTGGAACGGAACCCGCCGGCTGCTGCTGGCCTGGTCCTCCTGGTGAGGATGCGCATTTGACCTGCCCGGGTGGCAGGCATTGCAGGATGAGCTCTCTGATCACAACTTCATGGTGGTGTCGGTCTGCGTTCAGGAGGACCTGGAGGGCGCGCGGGACTTCGCCGACAAGGTCGCCTTTCCCACGCTCCATGACCGCGACCACCTGCTGACCGAGCTCCTGGCCATCAGCAATGTGCCAACCGGCATTCTGGTGGAAGCCGACGGTCGCGTGGCCCAGCCCAACACCGCTCTGGTGGGCACCGACACGTTCAAAGACTTCACCGGCATTGACTCGTCCGAGCACATCGATCTGGTGCGCCAATGGGTGCTCAGCGGGAACTCCGCCGTCGATGCCCAGACCGCCGCCGCCGACGCAGTGGGGACTCTCAGCACCGACGAGGTCAAAGCCCGTCTGCATTTCCGCATCGGGGCTCACCTGCTACGGGCTGGCGATGATGCCGGAGGCCGCCAACACATGCAGACCGCGGCAACCCTTGCGCCAAATGATTTCACCATCCGTCGAGCCGCCATGCCGCTGTTGGGCGACGACCCCTTCGGCGATGGATTCTTCAAACTGTGGGGCGAATGGCAGGAAGGAGGCCGTCAGTATCACGGCCTCTCGGTGGCCCAGATCAACACCGCGTGAAGCGACAGGACAAAGCCGACCGTATTGGCGAAATCCTCGACGACCTGTATCCGGTTCCGCCCATCCCGCTGGACCACACCGACCCGTACACCCTGGTCGTTGCGGTCATGCTGTCGGCGCAGACGACCGACAAGAAGGTCAATGAGGTGACTCCGGCGCTGTTCAAAGTGGCGGGAACACCGGAGAAGATGGCGGCACTCTCCCCCGACGAAATTCTCGGCTACATCCGACAGGTTGGTCTGGCGCCCACCAAGGCCAAAAACCTCTCAACCATGGCGCATCAGATTCTTGATGCCGGCGGGGAGATCATTGGCGAGTGGGACTTTCTGGAGTCGCTGGCCGGGGTCGGACACAAGACCGCGGGGGTGGTCATGTCCCAGGCATTTGGCGTCCCCGCCTTTCCCGTGGACACCCACATTCACCGGCTGGCCGACCGGTGGGGTCTTTCTGATGGTTCACATGTGGTGAAGACGGAGAAGGACCTCAAAGCCGTCTTCCCCGAAGACACCTGGAATCGCCGCCACCTGCAGATCATCTTCTTTGGCCGCGACCACTGCCCGGCTCGGCGTCACAATCTGCTGGAATGCCCCATCTGCTCCTGGGCCGCCACCAGGAAGCGCATCAAAGAAGAATCCGTCTAGTCAGATTGGCGGTCACCCGACCGCGAATCGATCCCACCGGCAGGCGGCCAAAGAGCCGTGAGTCTTCGCCCGCCGGGCTGCGCAGACTCACGTATCCATCGTCGTGGACCTCGTCCACGTATTTGATGACTTCAACGTTTTTGAAGGTGTGGCGGGCAATGACCACATCGCCGGCCGCCACTGGCTGAAAACGCCGAACGCCGACGGGCTCGACCAAAGCGAGCTCTCCGTCGGCGAACGCCGGTTCCATGCTTGGTCCCGACACTCGCCAACGACGGCGGCGCCGGAGCAGCCAGAAAAAGTACTCAGCAAACACTCCCTGAGCGAATACCGACGGGGTGACGTGGTTCAGCCAACCGCCGGGACCCAGGCCACGTCACGGTTCTTGCTGTCCCAGAACATCTTGTGGATCTTCTCAACCGAAGCCATGAGCTGCTCGGCAGCGGCGACGTCCACGTTCTGCTTGGTCTGTGAGCACAGCTTGGTGGCATTCCAGATGGTCTCGTGGAGGTCCGGGTATGCCTCGAGATGAGCGGGCTTGAAGTAGTCGGTCCACAGCACGAGGATTTCATGCTTGGTCAATTCGGCTTGTTCTTCTTTGATGGCGGCGAAGCGACTCATCGTGTTGATGTAGGCCGCCCATGCGGCGTCATCGGCGCCCTCGGGCACGTGGAGGTCGAGCATCTTCTTGCTCATGGACAAGACGGCCTCGGCGGTTACTCGAGCCGATGCGGGGTCATAGACGCCACATGGTCCGTCGCAGTGCGCCTCGGCTATCGGTGCGGTGAATACGGCCTGAACCCGATCACGAATGTTCATCGTTGCTGTCTCCTCGTTGAACGAAAGTCTGTTGGCCAAACCCTAGCGGTTCCTGCGCAGAGCAGCGTCGTCCTGCTTCGGGTTCTGACCGGCGATCGCCATGCGCTAGAAACGCAGTCATGAACGTGACCGATGCTGTCCACGCCCGTAGATCAATACGTCAGTTTCTACCCACACCAGTAGCCGACCAGACGATTCGGGATCTCCTGGAACATGGGTCCCGTGCACCGTCGGGCGGCAACGTCCAGCCATGGAAGATCTGGGTGGTGAACGGGGCCGCCATGACCGATCTGCAAGACAAGCTGGACAACGCAGAGATGGAACCGCCCGGCTACCAGATCTACCCGCCGAAGCTGTGGGAGCCCCACCGAACCGCACGATTCGAACTCGGCGAGCAGATGTACGAAAAGATGGGCATCGGCCGCGAAGACAAGGAAGCCCGCTTTGCCCATTTGGCCCGCAACCACACGTTCTTCGGTGCGCCCGCCGGGCTCTTCTGCTTTGTTGATGAACGCATGGGCAAGCCCCAGTGGAGCGACCTGGGCATGTTCCTGCAGACCTTTATGCTGCTGGCTCAGGAGGCCGGCCTGGCCACATGCGCACAGGAGTACTGGACCATGCGCAGCCAGCTGGTGAGCAATTTTGTCAACGCCCCCGAAGAACTGATGCTCTTCTGCGGCATGGCTCTGGGGCACGCCGACCCGGATGCCCCGGTCAACTCGCTGAGGTCAGAGCGGTTGCCGCTTGACCAGTGGGCGACCTTTGTCTGAGCATGGCTCAGGACTTCTCGCCAGTCTTTGAGCGACCGCCGCGCCGGACGGTGCTCCTGCGCGGCCTCAAACGACAATGCCCACGATGTGCACAGGACAACCTGTTCACATCCACGCTCAACATGAAACGGCGATGCCCGCATTGTCACCTGGAGTTTGAGCGGAACCCAGGGGCCTTCATCGGCGGGATCGGCGTCAATACGACCGTGACCTTCATCCTGATCATCATCGCCATCGTGGCCTCATTTCTGCTGATCAGCAGTGATCACTCGGTCTGGTGGCGGATTCTGCCGGGACTGGTCATTGCGCTTACCTTTCCGGTCGCGTTCTTTGCGAGCTCCAAGATGTTGTGGATCGCCATCGAATACATCTGGTGGCCGCCCGCCCCCGGCGAATAGAACCCCGGCGAACAGAACCCCGGCGAATAGAGGCATCGCTCCAAGGTTCGGAATTGATGCCATGAGTTCCCCACGACTTCTCCGGCGTCCTCTGAACTGGCTCACTCCAACCGTTGGGCCCGGGTCCAGTCGATGCTCAATGAGCCCACGGCACCGGGCTGCGCCCAGCCGAGTTCACCGGTGTCGGTCACCCACCACTGCTGACCGGTCGAGTCCACGCAGGCGACGTCAGCCGACCGACCGACGAACCGTCGCTGCTGAACAAGAACCCGATCTCCATCGCCGCTCGGGTCCAGACTGATGGCCGCATCCGGCACCAGCATCGTGGCGTCGGGTCCGTCCACCACATTGCGGTGACCGATGAATCGGGCCACAAACGCCGACTGGGGTGACTGCCAGACATCCTCGGGCCGGCCGGCCCGAACCAGACGACCCTGGTTCATCACAGCCAACCGGTCGCCAACGGTGAGCGCGTCGGAGATGTCGTGGGTCACGAAGATGGCGGTCTGGCCCAGCGTGGCCAACACGGAGCGAATCTCCTCAAGGAGGTGCTCCCGCAGAACCCGATCCAGCGACGCCAGCGGCTCGTCCAACAACAGCAGTCGAGGCGATGGTGCCAGCGCCCGCGCCAACGCCACCCGCTGCGCCTCGCCACCGGAAAGCTGGTCGGCCGATCGGTCGCCGAACCCGGCCAGACCCACCATCTGCAGCAGTTCGGCCACTCGGTCGCCTTGCGCTGCTCGGCCCAGTCCCTGCATCTTGAGACCGAAGGCCACGTTCTGAGCCACGGTGCGGTGACTGAACAGCGCATGATGCTGGAACATCAGGCTGAGCTGTCGTTCATGAATGGGCGTTGCCGTGAGGTCCGTGCTCCCCCATCGAATCGACCCCGATGCCAGCGGGACCAGACCCGCCACCGCCCGCAGCAGGCTGGACTTTCCGCAGCCACTGGGACCAACCAGGGCCGTGGTCGACCCTTCGGGCACCAGCAGAGAGACATCGCTCACCGCATCCGCGGCCGTACCCGGGTACCGCACTGTCACCGCCTGCAGGTCAAGCCCGGTCACAGAACTCGCCCGGACGGGTTGAGCCGATCAACCAGCAGAATCACCGACGCAGTGACCACCATCAGGACCACCGCCAGCGCCATGGCCTGGCCTTGCAGCTGATCTCCGGGCTGGCCGAGCAGCCGCTCGATCGCCAGCGGCAGCGTCTGATAGCGAGGCTGACGGCCAACAAAGGAGGTTGCGCCAAACTCCCCCAGCGAGATGGCAAAGGCAAACCCGGCGCCCGCAAGCAGTGCCCGCCGGGCAACGGGAAAATCCACCTCTCGCCTGACGACCGCAGCTGATGCGCCCAGGGTGGCGGCCGCGTCTCGGATCTCAGGACGGATGGCGCGCAGCACAGGAACCACCGAGCGCGTCACGAAGGGCATGGCAATCAAAGCCTGGGCCAACGGAATGATCATCCACGAACTCCGGAGGTCAAACCCGGTTCCCGGCGGAAACGATCCAAATGCCAGCAGGAATCCAAGACCGACCACCACCGCGGATGTTCCAAGCGGCAAAAGCATGCCCAGGTCGGTGAGTCGGCTGATTGAACGAGGTCCATGCGCAATGACGATCGCGGCCAGTCCCCCGACGGTCACCGCGACTCCAGCCGCCAGCACCGCAAAGCCCAACGAGTTCACCAGCGACTGCAGCGGACTCACCGGCAACAGACGCACCGACGAGGCAAGGGACCGGTAGTGCGTAAGCGACCACGCCCCTCCCGACTGCAACGAACGAGCGATCATCGAGATCAGCGGAACGGTGAGCAGCACGCCGGTTCCACAAATAATGGCGGCGCCGATCATACGATCAGGCCATCCCGCAAACGGTATGCCGCGCTCGACAACCAGGCGCTCGCTGGTTGGCGACCGTCGTTCAAGGCGGGCATTCACCAGCAGGAGAACCGCAACGATCGCCATCTGCACCATCGCCAGCACGGCGGCGGTGGCGAAGTCGGTTTGACTGAATGCGTACCGGAAGATCTCGGTCTCGATGGTGGCTCGGCGGCCTTCGCCCAGGATCAGCACGAGGGCAAAGGATGTGAACGAGAACAGGTAGACGATGGACAGCGACGCCAACAGCGGAGCCGTGAGCCGCGGAAACGTGACTTCTCGAAATGCCTGCCATGGGGTTGCTCCCAGCGAGCGCGCCACTTCTTCACCCGAACGGTCGAGCTGAGACCAGAAGCCGCCGACCGACCGCACGACCACCGCAATGTTGAAGAAGACGTGCGCGGCCACAATCAACCAGACCGACCGACGCAGCGACCACGCCCCACGGTCCAGGCCAAAGCGGTCCAGCGTGGCCAGGAAGGCCCCGGCAACAACAACAGTTGGCAGAACGAACGGCACCGTCAACGACGCGAGCAACAGCTTGCGGCCCGGGAATCGACGATTGGCCACCAGCCAACTCATGGGCAGCGCCACCAATCCCGCCACCACCGTTGAGACGGCCGCCTGCCAGACCGTGAACCATATTGTCTGTTGAAACCGAGACCCGGTCAGGACCTCGCCAACACGACCAGGGTCATCACCCAGACCGCGCCAGACCAGCGACAGGACTGGCCACGCAAAGAAGAGCGCCAGAAAGAGCAGAGGCAGACCCCAAAGGACCCGCCCGAGCCGGAGTTTCAGCCTTGGACGATGGCGTTCCATCGCTCGGTCCAGACGGTGCGATTCTCTTCGATGGTGACCGGGTCGATGGTCAACGGGTTGTCGGCCAGGCCGCCAAAGTCGGTGAACACCTGCGGGAGCTCAATGTTGGCGTTGGCCGGGTAAACAAACATGTTGAGCGGGATGTCCTCCTGGAAGGCTGGGCTCAACATGAAGTCCACCAACTTCTGGGCGGCTTCGGGGTGTTCGGTCCCCGCAAGGATCCCGGCGAACTCAATTTGGCGGAAGCAGCTGTCAAAGAGGACCGCGGTCCGGGGAGCGTCGATGGGTTCCTCGGCAAAGAGCACATCAGCCGGGGGGCTCGAGGCGTAGGACAGGACGATCGATCGTTCGCCACCGCCAGCAATGAACTCGCCGTAGTAGGCGTCGCTCCAACCGCTGGTGATGGCGACGTCGTTGTCGACCAGCGACTGCCAGTAGTCCTCCCAGTCATCGCCGTAGCGGGCGATCGTGGCCAGAAGGAAAGCAAAGCCCGGGGAGGACGTTTCGGGGTTCATCGTCACGAACTCACCGCTGTTCGCCGGCTCGACAAGATCGTCGAGGGACATGGGCGCATCGCCGGGAAGTTCATCGGTCCAGTAGTTGACGCAGACGTCCCCAAAGTTGATGGGTGTGACCCGGGTGTCAAACTGCAGCTCGGCCGGCACGGTGGCCAGGTTCGCCGACTGGTACTCCACGAAGATGTTTTCGTTCAGCGCCCGCTGCAGAAAGGTGTTGTCCACGCCGTACATGACGTCGGCAGTTGGATTGTCCCTGGTGAGGATGGCGGCGCTCACCAACTGGCCCGCATCACCCGAGGCCAGCTGAGTCACGCCAATGCACGTCTCGGCGGTGAAGGTCTCAAACACGCTTTCGGACACAACGAACGAGTCATGGGTGCTCAAGCTGATGGTCGGACACGGCTCCTGTTCAGCCGTGGCGGATTCTTCGGTCGCTGGCGAAGTGGCTTCGATGGGATCGTCGGAGCCGCAGCTGAGCAGCAGCACCGCTGCTCCGGCAAACAGAAGTGCGGCAACCAACCAGCGCGGCGCCGAGATGGCAAACAGGGGGACGTGGGAATCAGTAGTCATGTGGTCTTTCCTCCGCTGGCATTATCCAGTTCAGGTTTGCGGGTCGACAGCGCCGGCGCTGTCCTCTCAGCCCGGCCAATTCCGAGCTCCCCGAGGTATGGGTTGTTGGCTCCGATGATAGCCCGGCGGGGCTCAGTCCTGTCGAACCAGTTGGACATCAATCACTTGATCGTCTGCATGAACCCCGACCAGAGGAAAGCGGGTCGGTCCCGCTGGCCCGGCCTCCGCATCGGTGCGACCGCCGAGCAGAGCAGCAACGGCCCGACCAAATGCTTCGCCCATCGAACCAGGATTCCGACGGTTGCGAAGGGCGATGATCTGCCGGGCTCGCCGGTCTTCGGCTTTGGCTTGTCCCATCAGGAAGGCGCCGAGAAGAATGCTGAAGAATCCAAACCCGCCAGCCAGGAGCTGCAGCACCCCAAAGCCCACCATGCCCATGCCAAATCGTCGACCCCACACGGCGGCACTGATGGTGGCTTTTTCGCGATCGCCGTTGCGATGCCACGTCCATGCGTGAAGGACCCGGCCACCGTCAAGCGGCAACGCCGGAATCATGTTGAAGATCGCCAGGCCAAGGTTGGCGAGGGCCAGGTAGGCGAGCATCACCACCACCAGCGGGAGCTGCGAGACCAGACCGAGGGCAACCGCCATGACGCCGAAGGCCAGGCCAAGAACAACGCTGACGACGGGACCGGCAACGGCGATCTCGGCCGCGGCGCGTGGGGTCCGCGGCTCCGTGCGCAGTCGAGCCACGCCGCCAAGAATCCACAACGTGATGCTTTCGGTGTCAACGCCGTGGTGTCGGGCGCGAAGGGCGTGGCCAAACTCATGAGCAACGATCGAACCGGCAAGTCCCGCTGCGCCCAGCACGCCAACCACCGTGCGGGCCAGCGCGGATGAGTCCTCAACGAACTGTGGAATCAGCAGGAAAACCAGATTCCATGCCACAAACACGCCGAACAGTGCGGTGCTCCAGTGGGCCCGAACCGCAATGCCGAGGATCTGAACGCCAGACTGGCTACTGGCTGAAGGTTGCTGGTGGATGCGGAACAATCCCATGGACGGGATCACCTGATCTTTCTGAGATGCGGCGCAGGTGTCATTGCGCCTGAAAGCCATACAACCAGCACCGCTGCCGATTTGTTCCCGCCGCATCCAAAAGCCCTGCGGCCGCTCAACCGATCCTCTGGCCGTCAAGGACCAGCGTCAGGCGACTGTCCACCAGCGCTGCGGTGCGCGCTTTGGGGGCCTCCAAGGTGGGGCAGATGCGCAAATCCGTCGCGGGCTGCGTTTCGCCCGTCTCCGCGTTCAGCGCCGTTGACAAGCCCTCGGAGCGGACCATCAGGATCGTTCTTTCTGCACCGAAGTTGAATTGAATCTCAGAGGCTTCGCTCGCAGGTCATCTGTCCTCAACGCTGACACCGGGACCGGAAGGTCGGGGTTCGACCAGGTCTCGAGAATTGGGGCGGGCGTGGGCATGGGACTCGGCGCGGGCGTCGGCGGTGGCGTGGGCTCTGGCCCCGGCGTTGGAGTGGCAGTCACCGTTGCCGGTGCAGCAACACCAGCCGGTGCGTCCCCGGACGCATTGGACGCGGTCGTATCACTTCCTCCGCAGCCAAAGACGATGAACGTCGCAGCCGGCAGCGGCGCAACTGCCATCCGGCTCGTCAACCGCCGGCGCAGCGCTCCTTCCCGTTGATCCAGGCGAGGAACTTCTTGCGGGTCCAGGTGTTGACCACCAGTTCCTTGGGCGCCCATCCTCGTTGCGCGGTGAGGACGCCGTATTCCATGCGACCAAGCTCGGAGGTGTGGTGGCTGTCGGTGTTGATTACCAGCTTGACCCCGTGGTCCACGGCTCGGCGAACCACCGTCGATGCCGCATCCAGCCGCTGCAGCGCGCCGTTGATTTCCAACGCGACGTCGCATTCCACCAGCGCGTTGAGCACCGGGTCGATCTCCAACTCGATACCGGGTCGGCGCCCTATGTAGCGACCGGTCAGATGGCCGATCGAGTTGACTGACGGGTCTTCGATGGCCGCAATAATGCGGTGCGTCTGGTCCGCAACCGACTGATCAAAATGGGAGTGGACCGACGCCACCGTGTAGTCGAAGAGGGCACGAAAGTCGGCGTCGTAGTCCAGCCCACCCGACGCGCCAATGTTCAGTTCACAGCCCCACAGCAGGGTCATGTTCGGATACCCGTTCTGGACCTCAGCAATGACCTCACGGTGTTCCAACATCTCCTCGGCCGAGGACCCATTGATGGCCAGGTCTTCGCCGTGGTCGGTAATCGCCAGGTACTCCCAACCTTCGGCCGCAGCAGCAGCCACCATGTCGGGCACCGACGCGCGACCATCTCCGGAACGGTCCGTGTGGAAGTGAAGATCGCCGCGCATGTGCTGGCGGTGAACCAATGACGGCAGGTTGTCATCGGCGGCCGCCTGCACCTCGCCGGTTCCCTCCCGCAGCGGTGGCTCCACGTAGCAGAGATCCAGCGCCTTGTAGATGGCCTTCTCGGTGCGGCTGGCAATGACCTTCGGCTTTGCCGCAGGAACATCAGGGTCCGCGTCGTTGTCAGCCTCAGGCGGCACTTCGGTCAGGCCGTACTCGTTCAAGGTCCAGCCCCGACCCATGGCCCGCTGCCGCAGCTCAATGTTGTGGGCTTTGGAACCAGTGAAGTACAAGGTCGCCGCCCCGAATGCCACCGGCGCCACCACGCGCACGTCAACCTGCAAGCCGGCCGGGGTCAGAAATGAGGTCTTGGTCTCCCCGCTGACAACGACGTCATGCACCTCGCTTCTCTGCAGTACCTCGGCCATAACCGCGGGCGCGTCAGTGGCCGCCACCGTGATGTCGATGTCACCGATCGTTTCCGACATCCGACGGAGGCTTCCGCAGAAGGCAACCTTGGTGACCGACGGCATTTCTTCGATTGCGGCAACCAGGCGTTCGGCCAACGGCAGCGCGTCCGCTATGGGCGTTCGACGATCTTTGCCGCTCAGACCCAGACGCTCAATGGCTTTGGCGATCTTGGCCTCACTTTTCTCCCCCATGCGGGGCAGGGTCCGAATCTGTTTCGCGGCAAGTGCCGCCTGCAGGCCCTCCACGTCTTCGATGTTGAGCTCGCTCCGCATCAGCAACAGCGTCTTGGGCCCAATGCCGGGAATCCGAGACAGCTCCACAAACGCCGGTGGGAACTCGATGCGCAGATCATCGATTCTGGTGACCGAACCGGTATCCACGAACTCCCGAATTTTGGACGCCGTCGCCTTGCCCACACCGTCGATCTTGCACAGCTCGCCAACGGTCAACTCCCCGATGGGCGAGCCGTGCGTTTCGATGCCGCGCGAGGCGTTCTCGTAGGCTCGAACTTTGAAGCTCTGAGGACTCTGCTCCTTGAGCGTCGTGAGCGTGACCAGCTCAGCCAGCATGCCGAGGATGTCTGCATTGGAGGTGCTCATGGTCTGACCGTAGTCCGACCAAATCCGCACCGGTCAACCAAGAATGAGTCGGAGCAGAAGGACGATGGCCGAGGCCGCCGACAGCACGAGAATGGCGGGCCGAGTCCATCCACGGTCAACCACCGCATGCATTGGTTCCCCGGCAAAGAAGCCGATCACCACCGCGGGGACGAGCGCCAGGATCGTTGTTATGTGTTCGGTGCCCAACTCGCCGCTCACGATGAGTCCTAGCACCGTGATGCCCGTACCGATAATGAAGAAGACTCCCAGGGAACCCCGAATCTCAGGAGCTTGGGCATCCCGAAAGGTCAGTGCGACCGGTGGGCCGCCGATGCCGGCGGTGAAGGCGCTGAAGCCCGAGATGGTGCCCGCCCCCAACATGGTGCGCGTCGTTCTGTTGGGTGCAACCGAAGTTGCGGCGATGGCAACCATCAGCAGCACGGCCACCGCAACCACGTACTGGATCCCGCGTTCGGAGAGAATCACCAGCGCGCCGATGCCAACCAGCGTTCCCGCAAAGCGACCCACCAGCGCCCATTGCAAGGGCTGCATATCAACGGCCGAACGGTCGCGGAGGGCCATCAGCAGATTCAGGACCAACCCGGCGGTGAGCAGCGCGCCGGGAACCAGATCGGGAGCAAACTGAACAACCAACGGCATGGCCACAAGATTGCTTCCGAAACCAAGGGCACTCTGCACCGTCGTGGCCCCGATGAGAATGAGGAACGTGGCGACGAACACGCCCGGAGAAACCAGCACCGCCGAACTCTATCCTCGGCCCATCTGCGACAGCTTTGGGTTTGACCCAGCGAGTGAACCGCTCCAGCCACATATGAGCGCTCCATATGACCGGCAGGGTCGGCTGAGGTTCGTACACTGACCCAGATGTTGTGCGAGGCGCGCTGATGCTGCGAACGATGAACTGGTCAACGATGACCGACCACGAGCGGCAGTGGCTGCTGTCCCGCGGCACCGCCGGCGTTGCCTCCGCGGAACTGCGAGACCAGATCGCCGCGCTGGTCGAGGACGTTCGGCTTCGGGGCGATGATGCGCTGATCGAAGCGCTTCACCGCCATGACGGCTTCACGCTGTTGGCCAGTCAACTGCGCGTGACACCGGATGAGATGGCGACCGCCCGGGCCTCCCTCGAGCCGGGTCTGCGGGATGCGATTGGCGTAATGCTGGCCAACATCACCGCCTTCAACAACGCACTCCACGAGCGCCGCACAAGCTGGCGGACCGAACTGGGCCCCGGACATGTGGTCGGTGAAGAGGTTCGCCCGGTCGCCTCGGCGGCGGCGTTCTGTCCCAGCGGAAAGGCCAGCTACCCATCAGTTTTGGCCCAGGTCGCCACCGGGGCAGTGGTCGCCGGCGTGCCACAGCTCATCGCCATTGTCCCCCCGAAACCGGGCGGCGCCGGCGAACTGGACGCTGCGGTTCTCACCGTCGCTCTTGAGCTGGGGATCGAAGACGTGTTTCGCGTCAACGGTCCGGCCGGTATCGCCGCAGCCGCGTTTGGCACCGAGACGATTCCCGCCGTTCGCCGCATCGTTGGTCCCGGGAGTCCCCCGGTGGCGCTGGCTCAACTTGAGGTGCGACGCCACGGTGTTGACTCGGTGGTCCTGGGACCGTCGGAAAGCATGGTCATCGCCGACGGCTCCGCCGATGTTGAACTTCTCGCCGCCGACCTGATGATCGAGGCAGAACACGGCACCGACGGCACCGTGTTGCTGGTGACCCCTCACCCCGATCTGATTCCTGCGGTCAGCGCCGCCATCGAAGTACAGATCGTCGGACTGCCAGCCGAACGAGCCGAAGCCATCCGGGCATCGGTTGGCACCAACGGCGGCGGCATTGTCGTTGAGTCCATGGCCGAAGCGATCACCGTTGCCAACTGGTTTGCTCCCGAGCACCTACAACTGGCGGTCGCCGACCCCGAACCCATGATCGGTCAGCTCAACGATGTTGGCGAAGTCCTGCTCGGTCAGACCACACCATTCAGCGCAGGCAACTTCTGCCTCGGCGCACCCGCCGCTCTGCCCACCGGCGGCTTCGCCAAACAAGCCGGCGGCATAACGGTGGAAACCTTTCTCAAAGCCACCTCGATTGGCGCGCTGTCGCCAGCCGCGCTGGCAGCCATTGCCCCCAGCGTCATCTCGCTCGCAACCAACGAAGGCTTCCCCGCTCACGCCAACGCCATTCGCCGCCGGGACCCGGCCTTTGAGACCACGACCTTTCCGGGAGAGAACCCATGACCAGCGACGCAACCGACTATGAGACCGCCGGTGCGGCGGTGAGCGCTCGGGTGCGACCGGCGGTTGCTGGCCTCCCCGTCTACCGCCCCGGCAAGTCGGCGGCCCAGGCTGAGAAAGAGCATGGCATCACCGACGCCATCAAGCTGGCCTCCAATGAGAATCCCTACCCGCCGCATCCCGCAGTGGTCGAAGCCATTGCGCAGGCGGCGGCGGGCGTCAATCGCTACGCCGACCACCGGGCCACCGAACTCCGGTCCCGCATCGCCAACTGGGTGGGGACCACTGCCGAACAGGTCGCTGTTGGTTGCGGGTCGGTCGGCTTGTTGCAACAGCTCTGCCTGGTGTTTCTGGACCCGGGAGACACCGTCGTTTTCCCGTGGCCATCGTTCGAGGCCTATCCCATCAACGTGCAGATCATGGGCGCCACGGCCAAACGCACCGACCTCACCGACCATGCCATCGACCTTGACGCAGTGGCCAACGCGGTGGAACCAGCGACCAAGCTCGTGTTTCTGGCCACCCCCAACAACCCCACCGGGACCGCCCTGTCCACCGCCGACATCTCGCAGTTTCTAAAGCGGATCCCCAGCGATGTGATCGTGCTGGTGGACGAGGCCTACCGGGAGTTCTGCGATCCGGCGCTTGGCGACCCCGTGACTGACCTTCTCCCACATCACGCCAACGTCATCGTGTCCCGAACGTTCTCCAAGGCGTATGGACTGGCCGGACTGCGCACCGGCTTTGCCGTGGCCCATCCTGCGCTCATCGGCGAGATGGACAAGGCGCTGGTTCCTTTTGCCGTCAACGCGCTGGCCCAGGCCGGGTCGATCGCCGCGCTGGACAACCTCGCCGCCATTCAACCCACGTTGGATCAGATCATCAGCGAACGGACCCGGGTGGTGACCGCGCTCTCCGACGCAGGGTGGGAGCTGCCGGACACGCAGGCGAACTTTGTGTACCTCCCCCTCGGGTCCCGGACCGTCGGGATTTCCCAGGACCTGGAGCGCAGTGGCGTTGTTGTTCGCCCGTTCCCCAATGTCGGGATTCGGGTCACCATTGGAACCCCCGAAGAGAACGATCGGTTCCTCCAGGGCCTTGCGGAGCACTCGCGGACCACCAGCTGAATGGCGCGGTCTGCTGTCAACCGGTACACGTCCGACGGAACCAATCAGGACAACTTCTCCTACTCGGATTGGGGACTTCTCGGGGCCACATCCCTGATCTGGGGTTCGTCATTTTTGTGGATCGCCATTGGCCTGGATGCCTTTCATCCGGGCGCCATTGCGTTTCTCCGCATGGCCATCGGCGCGGCAGTCCTCTGGCTGGCTCCGGCGGCTCGAACCGCAGTGCCACGCTCGGAGTGGAAGGCCATTGCGGTCGTCACCGTGGCGGGCAACGCCGCGCCCGCGGTGCTGTTCCCGCTGGCCCAGCAACGGATTGACTCCTCGGTGGCCGGCATGATCAACTCCATCTCGCCAATCCTGGTGTTGGCCATCGCCGTGCTCATGACTCGGCGAGCGCCTGCCCGAATGCAGCTTTTTGGCCTCAGTGTCGGCCTGATCGGTGCGGTTCTGTTGGCGCTGCCAAATGTGTCTGGTGCCGACGCTGAACCGCTGGGGGTGGGGCTGGTGGTCCTGGCCGTGCTCGGCTATGCATCCTCCAACAACTTCCTTCCACCGTTGCAGCAGAGCTACGGCGGCACCGCAGTCATCGCCCGGGCGCTGACCTGGAGCTCGGTGCTCCTGCTCCCCTACGGCGTCTACGGCATCGCATCATCTTCGTTCGCCTGGCAGTCCGCTGCTGCCCTTACTGTCCTTGGCGTGTTCGGCACCGGTTTGGCTCGGACATTCTTCGCGACCCTCAGCGGCCGGGTTGGTGCACCCCGCAGCTCGATGGTCGGTTACCTCGTGCCGGTCGTCGCCATCACGCTGGGCGTCGCGGTGCGAGGTGAATCTGTGGGAGCGTTGGAACTCCTCGGCACCGGCGTTGTTCTCCTCGGCGCCTACCTCATCAGTCGGGGTCGCAAGGTAACGAAAGGTAGAGGTTGATGACAAACGTGCTGGATGGATGGTCGGTGCTGGTGACAGGAGGCGCAACCGGCATTGGCAAGGCGTGCGCCGCCGCGTTGGCCGCCGATGGTGCCGCGGTCACAATCTGCGGGCGGACCGAGGCCAAGCTTGCGGCCACCAGCGATGAGCTCGGGCCGCTCGTCGACTTCGTGGTTGCCGATGTCACCAACGAAGCGTCGATCGAAGCAGCCATTTCCCACGCGGCGGAGCGGACCGGATTACTCAAAGGGGTGGTGGCCAACGCCGGCGGCGGCGGCGGACTCAACCCCATGCACATGGCGGATCTGGACGAGTTCCGGCGGGTCTTGGAGCTCAATGTGATTGGGACGTTCCTGACCATCAAACACTCGGTACCGCACCTGGTGGACGCCGACGGCGGCTCGATTGTTGGCATGTCGTCAATCGCGTCTCATGTCACCCATCCCGTGTTCACTGCTTACCCGCCGGGTAAGGCCGGCATCGATGCACTGTGTCGCAACGCAGCCGATGAGTTTGGCGCATCGCAGGTCCGCGTGAACGCCATTCGGCCCGGTTTCATTGCCACCGAATTGATGAGTCTGGTGCCGCGCGACAGCTCGGTTTTCGCCAGCTACCTGGACAACACGCCGCTGGGTGATGTGGGCCAACCAGCCGATGTCGGTGCACTGGCCCGATTTCTGATTGGTCCGGATTCTCGGTGGATTACCGGTCAGACCATCAACGTTGACGGCGGGCACAGTTTGCGTCGTGGTCCGGACTGGTCACCGTTCACCGGCGCGACGGCGGAGGTCCTGCGGGGACATCGACCCGAGTAGCCGTTGTAGCCGCCGCCCCTGATTCGGACGGCTTCTCCCCTACCGATGAGTCCCGGCCTGAAGCGTGACCGTTCAAGATCGGCCGGCCGAAGAGGTACCCCTGACCAATCTCGGCCCCAACCAGGGCGACGGCGTTCGCCTGCGATTCGTTCTCGATCCCCTCGATAATGACCTGAAGATCAAGACTTTGAGCCAATCCGACGGCGGCGGTCATGATCTGTTGGGTGCGGGGATCCTCGCCCACATCCCTGGTGAAGAGACCATCCATCTTCACGCCCGTCAGCGGCAGCATTCGGAGACTGTTGAGGGACGCATGCCCGGTCCCAAAGTCCTCAATGAACAGCTCCACTCCCGTCTGAGCAACGCGCCTCAACACCTCTCGGACGTCGTCACTTTCGGACCCGAACACCCCGTCGGTGAGTTCCAACCCAAGCTGGCCCGCGTCCAGGGAGTGCCGTGACAAAGCCGATGAGACAAGGACATCGAACCGGGGATCGCGCAACTGAACCGGCGACACGTTGACCGTCCACAGGAGGTCACGGCGGGAATCGGCGGCGGCCACCCGTGCCACCTCATCCAGCACCCAGGCGCCGATTTCGCCAATCAAACCGCGGCGCTCGGCCAGACCCAGAAAGTCAACCGGCGTGACCACGCGGCCCTCAAGCCGCAACCGGAGCAGCGCCTCATAGCCAACGACGGTCCGGTCCACAATATTGACAATCGGCTGATACCAGAGTTCCAACGTCTCATCGGTGAGCGCGCGGCGCAGCGCTGCATCACGACTCAGTTCGCCGGATTGTTCGCCCAGCTTGTGCTCGCCGAACAGACCGGGGTCGTGTGCTCCCGCTCGCTTCTGTTCGTACATGGCCTGGTCGGCTTCGGCAATCAGCCGCTCGGCGCTGTGCACGCCGCCCAGGTCAAAGGCCACGCCACAACTGGCCGAGCACTCGACGAGCTCGCCATCGGCAACAACCCGCCCGGTCACGCCATCCAGCAATCGCTGGGCCAACCGAAGCGCATTCTCCGGGGCTTCAAGGCCCCGGCAGACAACGATGAATTCGTCACCTCCGTGTCGTCCCGGAGTATCGTCGGGCCGGGTGGAGCGAGTCAACGCGTCCCCCACATGCTGCAACAGCGCGTCACCCACGGAGTGGCCCAGCCCATCGTTGACGCGTTTGAAACCGTTGAGATCCAAAAAGATCACCGCGGTGCCAGCCCCGCTGGTCTTCGCTTCGGTCAGCGCCTCATCCAGCTCGTCAACAATGGTGTTGCGATTGGCCAAGCCGGTCAGCGAGTCTCTCCTGGCCTGCGTTGCAAGTCGGTTCTGCAGCTTCCACGCCTCGGTGACATCGTCCAGTGATGCCACCCAACCGTCGCCGTGAGAGTCCGAGGTCAGCGTTCTCACCTCCAGCCGGCAGCGACGGGTGGTTTGGCCGCCGGCACTCACGATGGTGATTTCGGCGCTGAAGGAGTTTGACTCATCCAGCCTGGTCCGCAGCTCCCTGGCCAGCGTCTCACGGTCGGGATCGACAATCAGTCCGAGATAGGTCCTCCAGTGCTCCGGCTCGTCGTAGCCGGTCACATCCTGCCAGCTCCGGTTGGCATAGGTGAGCTTCACGTCCGCATCAAAGTGGGCGATCCCCGACGGCAGAACATCGGCCAGGCCATCGATGATCTTCTGCTGCCGCTCCGCCGCCAGGATGGTGGCCATGCGATCGCTGAAGTCGATGAACTCGCGCTCGATGTAGCCCCTGCTCTCCAACCGATTGTGGTGCGTCACCTCGACCCAGAAATACTCGCCGGACTTGCGCCGGTAGCGCACCACCAGGCGCGAGGTGTTGCCTTCGGCAGTCAGGAGGTCGAGCCAGGACGCAATCGCTGTTTCCCGATCGTCGGGGTGCAGGTATGCGGTGCTGTTGAGTCCCAGGAGTTCGTTGCTGCGGTAGCCCAGCAGCTTTGCTGCACCGGCGTCCGCCTCAAGAACCGCGGACACAATGTCGACCTTCATCCGACCAACTCGCGTCTCCACGAGTGGCGCAGCCTTCGTGGTCTCGACCTCTGCCTCCCCCGATCCCGCGGTGATCAGGTAGACGCCGAAGTCTTCAACCAGGCTGAGTAGCCGCATCTGTCGGGGCACCGCGGGGTCGTCGCTCAGATGGACGACGCAGGTTCCGGCTCCCGACAAAATGAGTTCTGACCATGCCATCATCAGAGTCGGTAGGTCTTCGGCCACGACAATCCCATCGTCACCTTCCGGCGGTGCGCCAAGATGTTTGAAGTACGCCGCCAGGGCATCGGGCACATCAACGGGATTCAGCGAAGGATCCACACACCAGGCGCGCATATCGGGGTCAATATCGACCGCCTGCTTCAGGATCGTCTGCCACGGCATTCGGGCCTCGATCGCCGACCGCGCAAGGCTCTCCGCCGAGGCTGAGAGCTGATCGAAGACGCCGTCCTGAGGGGCGCCTGGGGCCTCTTGCCCCGGTGGATTGGTCACCTATCAGCGCTCGGTGCGCACGCACCCCCACTTGAGTTGGCGGGTCGGTTTGGCCCAGATGCGGGCCATTTCACCCAATGCTTCTCCCCGGGCCAAACCCGAACCCCGGCCGGGATCGACTGGCACGAGCGCCCCGCCAGTGTTCCGGTAGCGTTGCCAAATGCGTATTGACCAAATGGCCGGCACCTTCACCCCGGCCGCCAGTGGCAACACATTTGAGGTGATCAATCCGGCCACCGGTCACCGGTTGGCTCTGGTCCCCGACGGCGGGGCCGAAGATGCGACCGCCGCCATCGCCCGAGCCGACCAGGCCTTTGGCCCCTGGTCCTCCACCACCGCATTCCACCGCGCCGACATCCTGATGGAGGCGTGGCGTCTCATGAACGAGCGCGCCCCGGAGCTGGCGGAGTTGATGACCATGGAGCAGGGAAAGCCGCTCAAAGCCAGTCGCTTTGAGGTGGGGTACGCGGCCGACTTCCTGCGATGGTTTGCCGAAGAAGCCCGACGCATTCATGGTCGGTGGTTGCCATCGGGCCGGTCCGACCAACGATTCCTGACTGCCCGCCAGGCCGTCGGGGTGGTGGCGGCGGTGACCCCTTGGAACTATCCCATCTCCATGCTTACGCGCAAGATGGGGCCCGCGCTGGCGGCGGGATGCACGGTCGTGCTGAAACCAGCCGAGTCCACCCCGCTCTGCGCTCGGGCCGTGTTCGATATCTTCACCGAAGCCGGCGTACCAACCGACGTCATCAATCTGGTCACCGCCAGGAATCCGGCACCGATCGGCGACGTGTTTACCAGCGATCCCCGAGTGCGAAAGCTGACCTTCACCGGCTCCACCGCCGTCGGTCGACTGCTGGCGGCCAAGGCGGGAGCGTCGCTCCAGCGAGTGTCGGTGGAACTTGGCGGACACGCGCCGTTCATCGTCTACCCCGATGCCGATCCGATCAACGCAGCAAAGGGGGCAACGGCGCTCAAATTCCTCAACTCCGGCCAGGCCTGCATCAGCCCCAATCGGCTCTACGTCCACCGCGACGCCGCCGACACGTTCATCGAAGTGCTGACCAGGCGAGTCAGTGGTTTGGTTGCCGGTGACGGAATGACCGAAGGCGTGAGCGTGGGGCCCCTCGTCAATCAGGCCGCCGTCGACAAGGTGTCCGCCCAGGTCGAGGACGCTCGCAGCAAAGGGGCCGGGGTGCCGGTCGGCGGATTCGCCCTGACCGACGACGGTTTGGCCAACGGCTCGTTCTACGCGCCGACAGTCCTCACCGACGTATCCCCGGACATGACCGTTTACCGGGAAGAGACCTTTGGTCCGGTGGCACCGGTTGTCATCTACGACGACGTTGACCAGGTGATTGAGATGGCCAACGACACCCACTATGGCCTGGCTGCCTACGTGTACACCGAGAACCTCAAGACCGCCATCAAGGCCTTCGAGGCGCTGCGCTTCGGCATCATCGGAATCAACGACGTCAACCCCACCTCGGCGGCGGTCGCCTTCGGAGGCGTGAAGGACTCAGGGATCGGCCGCGAGGGCGGCTACGAGGGTATAGACGAATATCTGGAGACCAAAACGGCCGGAATCTCTCTGCGATGACCGACCAGAATGAACGGCCACCAGAGTCCGCACTGACCGACCTGACCGGACGCGTGGCCACTATCACCGGCGGCAGTCGCGGGCTTGGCAGGGAGATGGCCTGGGCGTTTGCCAGGCTGGGAGCCGATGTGGTGATCACGTCGCGCAAGCTCGACGCGTGCCAACAGCTGGCCGATGAGATCTCGGCAGCAACCGGCCGGCGCACCTTGGCGGTGGCAAGTCACGTTGGCAAATGGGAAGAGTGCGACCAGCTCACCGACGCCGTATATGCCGAGTTTGGCCAGTGCGACATTCTGGTCAACAACGCCGGCATGTCGCCGCTCTACCCCAGCCTTCTGGAGGTCACCGAAGAGCTGTACTCCAAGGTGATGGCGGTCAATCTCCAAGGTCCGTTCCGGCTGTCGGCAACCTTCGGGGCTCGCATGGCGGCCAACAAACGCGGGTCGATCATCAACATCTCGTCGACCTCCGCCGCGGCACCATCACCGGACGAGGCCGCCTACGGAGCTGCGAAAGCGGGGCTCCATGCGCTCACCAAGTCTTTCGCTCGGGAGTACGCGCCGCACGTGCGCGTCAACTGCATCATGCCGGGTCCGTTCCTCACCGATATCTCAAACCACTGGTCCGACGACGTTCGGGACCGTCTGACCGGTTCGATCCCGCTCAAGCGAGCGGGGCACCCCCGCGAAATTGTGGGCGCCGCCGTCTACCTGGCCTCCGACGCCAGCAGCTATACCAGCGGCGCAATCATCAAGATCGACGGTGCCATGGTGTACCCAACCGCCTGATCCGGAGTCCCACCGCCCATTCCATGTCCTCCGCCCAAAGGCCGTCGTTCCGGTCGGCTCTCGTTGCGCTCGAATACCCGGCGTTCAAGAAATTCTTTTACAGCGCGCTGATCTCCAGCAGCGGCACCTGGCTCCAGGGCGTCGCCGGACCGTACGTGATCTTCCTGCTTACCGACTCGCCGGCGTGGGTCGGGATTGCGACCTTTCTTCAGACAATTCCGATGGCGCTCGTTGGCCCGTTTGCCGGATCCCTGGCTGACCGATACCCGCGCCGGCGGATTCTGGTGGTCACCCAGATCGTCATGTCGATGATTGCCATGAGCGTGGCCATCGTCTGGTGGTCCGGGGTGCGAGAAGTCCTGGTCTACATTGGCTTTGCGTTCATGAGTGGCACGGTGGCCGGGTTCAACATGCCCGCGTGGCAGTCCTTCGTGGCCGACCTGGTGCCTCGCGAAGCCTTGATGAACGCCATCACCCTCAACTCCACCCAGTTCAACGCGGCCCGTCTGTTCGGGCCGGCAATGGCGGGCCTCATCCTGGCTTTTGCCGGGCCGGGTTGGTGCTACTTCGGGAACAGCATCTCCTATGCGGTGATCATCGGCACGCTGCTTTCACTGCCGGACAGGACACCGGCCGAGCCGGAGGGCGGACGGGAGCCGGCGCTCATGGCGTTCCGGTCCGCGTTGCGCTACGCCCGTGCGCGCCGCCACATCCTCGGTCCGTACTTCACCGCCGGGGTGCTTGCGGTCTTCGGAGCCACCCTGGCCAGCGTTCACCTGGTGGTTTTCGCCGAGCGCGTGTTCATGGTCAGCGAGGCGTGGTTTGGCGTCCTGGTAGCCGCATTGGGCACCGGTTCGATGCTTGCGGCGCCGTGGGTTGCTTCGGTGGGTCCATCCATCCGCCGCAGTCGGTTGCTCGTGGGTGGGATGACCACCTATGGCCTCGGTGAACTGATTCTGGCTTCCACCACCTGGTTCCCGATTGGCGTGCTTGGCGTGTTGGTGGCCGGAGCATCACACATCACCGTGGCCACGACCACCAACTCCACACTGCAGATCCTGGTGGACGAATCCATGCGCGGGCGGGTCATGGCCACCTACCTGATGATCCTCACCGCCGGCATCCCCGTCGGCGGATTGATCCAGGGCTTCCTGCTGAGCCAGATCAACCCCCGCTTCGTGATGACCGGCATGGGTCTTGCCCTGATCAGCGGGGCGTTGATATTGCGCTTCAGTGGTCTGGCCCGCGACGCCGATCAGGCTCAGCTTTGACCGACGTGAAACCCTGCCGCCACTGCACCGCGAGCAATACGACGAGAAGTTCGCCACCGTGTTCAGCGGATGTATTGGCCCGCGTTGACGTCGATCGACTCCCCGGTGATGGAGCTCGACATCTGGTGCGACGACAGGAAAACGACCGACTGCGCAATCTCGTCTGACCCCGGAAGGTGATGCAGTGCAGTTGCGCCGGCCACCTCCTGATACACATCGTCGAAACTGACCCCTCGATCTTCAGCCTGCCTGCCCAGGTACCACTTGACTGACGGACCCCAGATGTAGCCCGGGTGGACCGAGTTGACCCGGATCTTGTCCGCCCCCAGCTCCACGGCGAATACCTTTGCCATGCCGCTCATGGCCATCTTGGCCGCCGTGTACAAACCGAAGTTCGGTTGAGTACGGCGGGTCGACATCGTGTTGATGAACACCACGGACGATGGAGCGGCAGCCCGGAGATGAGCAATGGCGGCCTGAGTCATCCACAGGTGACCGAAGAAGTTCACGTCGAAGGTCTTGCGGGCGTGGTCCTCGTCGACCACTTCCAGATGTTCCATCGCCGGTTGGCGGAACGCACTGTTCACCAGGAGGTCCAGCTTGCCCATGGCTTCGGCGGCGTTGTTCACGGCTTGTTGGCACGCGGCCGAGTCGGTGATGTCGGTGGGGATCACCACGGTCCGTCGGCCCAGTGCTTCCACTTCGGCGGCCACCTCGGTCAGGCGAGCCTCGTTGCGCGCGACCAGCGCCACATCGGCTCCAGCTGCGGCCAGCGCCAGTGCGATATCGCGGCCAAGACCCGGCCCGACGCCGGTGACCATGGCCGATCGGCCCGCCAGCAGGGTCGTGCTCGGAGGCAGAGTGTCCGCAGTCGGCTCAGGCGTGGATTCCATCTCCAGACCCTAGTGAGGCGCCAGCTTCCCCACGTCGAAGCGGCAGGTACTCTCACCCCATGAGCCAACCAATGAGCGCCGCGCGAACCGACCCGCTGGCCGACCCATCCCGGGTCGCGGTGCTGACCATGGAACTTCAACGTGGCGTCTGCGGCGATCAGGCCGCTCTCCCACAACTGGCCGACGCCGTCAGCGCCGCCGGTCTTCCCCAGCAGGTGAACCGCCTTTGTGTTGCCGCCCGCCAGCACCGAGCTCGGGTCGTCCATTGCACTGTCGAGGCCCGAACCGACGCCGCCGGGCGGGTGAACAACAATCGACTGCTGGCCGCCACCGCGGACCATGCGTTGTCGTTTGTGGCCGGTACTCCCGGCGCCGAACTGTTGCCCACCATTGGGGCCGTCCCCGCCGACGTCACCCTGTCGCGCCTGCATGGTCTTACGCCCTTCACGGGGACCTCGCTTGATCAGGTTCTGCGCAACATGGGAATCGAAACCGTGGTCTGCACGGGGGTGTCCATCAATGTGGGGGTTCTCGGCATGGTGCTCAGTGCCTCGGACCTGGGCTACCAGGTCATCGTGCCCTCCGACGCAGTGATTGGCGTACCCCAGAGCTATGCCGATGCCGTGCTGCGCAACACCATCTCGCTGCTGGCAACCGTCACCTCGGTGGACGAGATTCTGGCTCGCTGGAGCTGACCGGCTGATTTGAGCGCCCATGCCCGCAACTAGTCTGGGACCATGAGCACGACGTCATTGCCCACCAGCCCCACTCCCGCTGAGGAAGACCTTCCCCTGATCATCTCGGTCGATGACCATGTGATGGAACCCAAGGACCTCTGGCAGACAGAACTCCCGCCCAGCTTGCGGGACCGCGGCCCCCGCGTGGTGACCGAGAAGGTGCGGTTGACCTTTGAGGGCGGGCACTACGGATTCCATCGCAATGACCCGGACGGGCAGCTTTGTGACCTCTGGGTGTTCGACGGCCTGGAGATGCCAACCGGCTTCCTGCACGGCCCCGCCGGCACCCCCCGGGAGCAACAGCGAAACGTGGCTGCCACCTACGATGATCTGCGGCCCGGAACCTGGAATCAAGCCGACCGGTTGACCGACATGACGCTCAACCATGTGGAAGCGGCGCTCAATTACCCCAACATCTTCCCCCGGTTCTGCGGCCAGGGTTTCCTGGAACGAGACGACAAGGAACTGGCGCTTCAATGCCTGCAGATCTACAACGACTGGATCATCGACGATTGGGGGGGCGGCGACGGCCACGGTCGCCTCATCCCCATCACCCTGGTCCCCCTCTGGGACCCCGAACTGGCGGCTGCCGAAGTACGCCGATGCGCGGCCAAAGGCAGTCACGTCATCTCCTTTTCCGAGAACCCATCCAAACTGGGATGCGCCACCATGTACACCGGCGAGTGGGATCCGCTGTGGGCTGCATGTGAACAGACCGAGACCGTGGTGACCATGCACATTGGGTCGTCGTCTTCCATGCCCAGCACTTCGCCTGATGCGCCGTTGGCCACGTCAATGTCGCTCTACGCGCAGAATGCTGAAGGGTCGCTGGCTGACTGGGTCTTCTCTGGAACGCTGCAGCGGTTCCCCAACATCACCATTGCCTACGCCGAGAGTCAGGTGGGCTGGATGCCCTTTCAGCTCGAGCGCATGGACTCGGTCTTCAAAGACGGGCGCGGCGGCGTGGGCGGCAGCGGACCATTGCCCAGCGAAGTGGTTCGGGGCCGGGTATTCGGCTGCATCTTCGACGACCTCGTTGGTCTCAAGCAGCGCCATGAGGTGGGCATTGACCAGATCCTCTTCGAGACCGACTACCCCCATTCCGACGGTACGTTTCCGCATTCGCGCAAGGTCGCCCACAGCATGTTTGCGGCGGCGCAAATGAACGCCGAGGAGTGTTACAAGGTGCTCCGAGGCAACGCCATTGCCGCCTACGGCCTCCAGCGATGGGGCATCACCGAATAGCGTCGGGGCGGCCTTTCTTCGAAAGTCGCCTGGCACCCACCGGTGAGAACATCGTTCCCAACGGCAACATCAGCAACAAAACGCTGCAGAGGGTGCTTTCGCCCACCAAATAACCCCACTCCAAGTGCCAACGGGCTCTACAGTGTGGGATATGCCATCCCCCTCGCGGTCCCATGAACTGTCGCGCATTGGTGTGGTCGCCGCGGCGGTGTGCCTCGTGGGCACGGTCATCGGCATCATCTTTGTCACCCAGGGTTCGGGCATCGAGTCCCGCGCCATCGAAACCGCGGACGCGGGCGATCTCAGCACCGAAGTAGCCGCGCTCGCCCTTCCCATCGATTCGGTCGCACGTCCAACGGTCACCCCACTGCCGCTCATCTCGGTGACGCCGCCAGCCCCGACGCCGTTGCCATCCATCCAGGTGCCGCCCACGGCGACTCCGGCTCCGGCGGCGACCGCCGTCGCAATTCTTCCGACAGCAACGACGGTGCCTCCCACGTCGACCGCCACGGTCGAGCCGCAGACCGCGTCCACCGAAACGTCGGGCGACCCCGTTGCGACGGTGCAAGCCACGGCGATCCCCGACTCGACCGAGACCCCGGAACCAACCGCCACCGCGGAGCCGACGTTGACCGTCGCATCCGACGCGTCAGAGCCACCGTCTGAGCCAGTGTCTGAGCCAGCGGCTGAACCAGTGTCTGAGCCAGCGGTAAGCCCGCAGCCCACCGAGGTCGTTGCGGAACCGGAGCCCACGGTCGAAGTGACTCCGGACTTGACCACTTCAGTTGCCACCGACGCCCTCCCGGCATGGAGCGCCGGACCCACCTTCAACTACGTCCTGTTTGCGGGCCCGTCCATCGAGTGGGCCACCATCTACGACGAACCAAATGGCCAGGAACTGCAGGTCACGTTCGAATCTGCTACCGGCGATGTTCAACTGAACGACCTCCAGAATCCGACTTGGGCCGGCAATACGCTCGCCCTGCAGGTCCTTCGAGGATCACCCGGCGACCAATGGGCCCAGATCAGTCTCCCAACTCGACCCAACGAACAGACCGGGTGGATTCAGACTGCTGGGTGGGAATGGAGCTCATCGGACTTCCTGATCCGCATCAACATCACATCAAATACCGTTCAGGTCTGGAATGGCTCGGATCTCGTCATCGAAACGGGTGCGGTCACCGGTAAACCATCGTCACGTACACCGCTGGTAACCGGCTTTCTTGACGAGAAGGTCTACGGTCTGGGTGACGCCTACGGACCGGTCGCACTCAGCCTCAGCTTCTTCTCAAATGATCTGGGTAGCTTCGGCGGCGCGCCGCCCAAGATTGCGTTGCATGGCACCAATCGCAACGATCTGATTGGCCAACACCAATCCAACGGCTGCATCCGTATTGACAACGACGTGATTCGACAGATCTCCGAATTGGTCCCCGTCGGCAGCAAGGTCGAAATCATCGACTGAGCAACGTTCCCGACGAGCCCGATACGGCGTGAACCTTGCCTATCCTTCGCGGGTGCTCTCCCCCGTGCGACAGAAGTTTCTGCTCACCATGATTCTGTGTGTCGCATGCATCGTGATCGCGGCGTGCAGCAGCGATGCTGAGCAGATCTCGACCGGCGATATCAGCGAGACCCCGGCACCAGACTCGGACCCGACCACGACCCCGGCCGCCACTCCGCGCGTCGCCGTTGCCTCAACGGCCACCCCGACGTCCACCGAGTCCCTGGTCGTTTCCTCGGCCAGCGCCACTGTGGCGGCCGTTCCAAGACCGACACCTCCCACGGCCGCAGCAACCGCCACCTCAACCCCCCAGCCCGCGACCGCAACCGCTACGGCGATGCCCGCCACGGCGGCAGCAACGTCGACCTCGGACCCAACGTCAACCGCAGTACCTCCGCCAACCGCAGTACCCGCGCCGACCGCGTTACCTACGCCAACGTCAAGTCCGGTTCCGCCAACGTCGACTTCGGTTCCGCCAACGTCGACTTCGGTTCCGCCAACGCCAACCCCAGGGCCGGTCCAAGCTGGGGCCGCCATGGGCATTGCGCTCGGGGGTGGGATCTTCGACCTGTCAATAGACGTCGCCAACCAACGCTTTGCCGAGCTACGCGACGCGGGCGTCACCTGGGTCCGTTTGGACATCAACTGGGGCGCCATCGAACCGACGCCAGGTGCCTACGCGTGGGACGAGACCGATGCGTTGATCACGGCCGCGCGGAACAACGGGCTCCAGGTTCTTGGCCTCATTGCCTACACCCCGTCGTGGGCTCGACCAGCCGGATCCGACGACAAACACCAGCCGCTACAGATTGAGGACTTTGCCACCTTTGCCGGCATTGCCGCCGATCGGTATCGCCAACAGATCACCAACTGGGAGATCTGGAATGAGCCCAATCACCTGCCGTTCTGGTCCAGCGGACCGGACCCGGTGGTCTACGGCCAGATGCTGAGCGCAACCGCCCGGCGCATCCGTGAGGTCCAGCCCGGCGCCTTCATCATCTCCGGTGGACTTTCGCCAGCAGTCGACGGCAGCGGATCCGTTTCGCCAGAGACGTTCATCTCCGGGTTCCTGCCATATGTCCCGCCGGGCCTTATCAACGCGGTGGGAATTCATCCCTACAGCTTTCCGGCCATGCCCACTGACGCCCATGCCTGGAACACGTTTTACCGCATGCCGACGATGCTCGGTTTGGTGCAGTCAACCCACCCCGGGGTCGTATTGTGGTCGACCGAGTTTGGCGCTCCAACCAACCAGGTGACCCCCGGCGATCAGGCGGCGGCCATTCGGCTGGCCGTCGACTGCTCTGAACGCCACGCGTGGCTGGGTCCCATGTTCATCTTCACGTTGCAGGACTTCGGCGGGGACTCTTTCGGTCTGCTCGACAGAAACGCCTCGCCGAAGCCCGGTTGGGGGACACTGATCGACCTTGGGCGCGGCGGTGCCGACCCTTTGCGCTGCAATCTGTAGCGACTGACCATGAGCCTCCCCGGCTAGCCTTCGGCGTCATGACCGCACCCATCGCCGTTACTGTCGCCCGAGGTCCGGTCCCCGAATCTCGCCATGAGGTTCATGCGGTCGTCGTCGATGAGAACGGCGTGGTGGCCAGCTGGGGTGACCCAGCCCGGCCGACCATGGCTCGCAGCGCCATCAAAGCCATCCAGCTTCTCCCTCTGCTTCGCACTGGTGCCGCAGCGGCCTTTGACGTCACCGACGACGAGATTGCGCTGGCTGCCTCCAGCCACGGCGCCGAACCAGACCATGTTGAGCGAGTGCGAGGGTGGCTCCACCGAATTGGTTGCGAGGAGACCCATCTGGAATGCGGGCCGATGACCCCGCTTACAGCCGCCGCAGCCGTCGCTCTCCACCAGAGTGGCGAAGCCCCGACCGCTGTTCACAACTGCTGCTCGGGCAAGCACACCGGCTTCCTGACCTTGGCGAGACATCTCGATGTACCGACTGCTGGCTACCTCCAGCCGGACCACCCGGTGCAGCAGGCGGTCACCAACGCCATCGAGGTCATGACCGGGGTGTCCACCCAGGGGCAGGAGCCGGCAATCGACGGCTGCGGCATTCCGGTATGGACTCTCCCGTTACAGCATCTGGCGGTTGGCATGGCTCGGTTGGTCCATCACCAGGATCTGACGCGGGACTGGTCGGAGGCCTCCCAGCGGGCCGTCGATGCGCTGACTCCCCCTGACCGGGCCTTTCTGGTGTCGGGAACCGACCGCGCCGAAGTGATCATCGCCCAGAACGCCACCGAGCCCATCGTGTCCAAAGGTGGCGCTGAAGGAGTCTTCATGGGCTGTCTGCCCGAGCGAGGCATCGGCTTCGCCCTCAAGGCCACCGATGGTGCCCTTCGGGCGGTGGAGGCCGCAACCGCCGCGCTGCTGGTCCACATGGGTGCCATGGACCCCACCAATCAACTCCCCCGGCCGGTGAGGAATACCCTCGGCCATCAGGTCGGCGAGATTGCCGTCACGTTGGAACCGAACGTCACCTGACCAGGGCTACGAGCGCACCCGCCAGCATTTGCCAAGGTGCCCATACCCTTGGTCCCATGGGACTTGCCGATCGTCTGTTCAAAGCCATCGACGGGAAATCGTCCAAACCGTTCACGCCGGGTGGCGGCCCGCCGATGCTCGACACCCCCGCTCCCGTCTTCTCTCCCCCGCTGGATGCCTCCGCCGCCCAATGGGTGGTCCCGGTGCTCGAAGTTGCGTACTACCCCGTTGATCGTCGCGGCAACATTGACCGCGCCGTCACCGGCGATGTTGGGGAACCCCTGGATCAAATCCGCTCCAAGGTTTCCGCCGTCTCCCGCCAGGTCCACCTGGCGCTCGAGGCCGGTTCGGCCCACCACCACTACAAGAATCCGGCCAGCCAGCCGTGCGTGCGGTACGACACCGTTCAACACCTGGAAATCATGGAGCCCATCCCCACGTGGAACAAGCCGGGCCACAAGGTTCCCATGGCGGACTACAACGCCATCATGCACCGCATTGACATCGCCGAGTGGGTGGCTCGCGGGATCAAACAGGTTTGGCTGTGGGGCTACCACGGCGGGGTGATTGACATGTGGGAGTCCAACATGGCCGGACCCCACGGCGACATATCCAACAGCGACCGCGACCCCAAAGACCTGCCGGTCCTCGACCGGACCTACACCGTTTTTCACTACAACTACGGTCGCGGTCCGTCCGAGGCGGTCGAAGATCACATGCATCAGATCGAGGCGCTGCTCCGCACGCTGGACCATGAGCTGTTCTGGGACCGGTTTGTCGGCCGGACCGGGGGCGGTCGTTGCGGATGGGCGCACTTTCCGCCCAATGGCACCCGGGACTATGACTGGGCCAACACCAAACCGGCGATTACCGACATCGAGGACTGGACTCCCGAAGGCGGTCCCACACGGCGGATGGACTCACGACGCTGGAACCAGGACAGCCTCACCTGGTTCATCTACTGGATGCAGAATCTCCCGGGCGCCAACAATGGCCTGACGTGGAAAGGCAAGCCCATCACCAACTGGTGGTGGTTCATTGCTGACCTTGATGATGCGCTCGCCAACGGCAAGCGTCTCGCAGGCTGATTACGCTCCGGGCGTTT
>ENA-ORXR01000568-ORXR01000568.1-marine-metagenome-genome-assembly--contig:-NODE-568-length-48777-cov-3.881088_pt1 | contig 48777 bp, 44 predicted proteins | sample MGYA00237866_ERZ511479 | MGnify/ENA metagenome assembly ERZ511479
TAAGATGTGCGCAAATCGTGGGGGTCGGAACTGCCCCAGCTGAGAACGGGCATACTGGTCATGGACAGATCCTTAGTTTTAGAACGCTTCGGGCCGCACCTCGCGGGCCATGTGGTCCAGGACGGCGTTCACGAAGCTGCTTTCTTTGCCGTCTGGGAAGAACGCTTTGGCCACGTCGACGTATTCTGTGATCACAACGCGCGGGGGGGCGATTTCGCCCACGAATTCAGCACCCGCAGCGCGGAATAATGCACGGATGGTGGGATCGATCCGGGCAATGGGCCATTTGGCCACCAAGGCGCGATCCGTCACTTGGTCGATCTGGGCTTGGTGGTTTACCGCCCCGCCCATGACGATGCGGAAATGATCCGGGTCGCCTTCGTTGAATTCACCTTCGTCGTAGGTGGCCCCAAAGCGGTGGTCTTCGAATTCAGTTTGCACCGCGTCCACTGTTTGGCCCGATGTTTCCATCTGGAACAAAGCTTGAACCGCGAACAGCCGACTGGCGGAGCGCATTTTACGTTTTTGGTTCCCCGACAAGGTCATGCCAGTTTGATCCCTTCGCCAGCGGTAAATCCCAAGGGCGCTTTGGGGGCACCCCAAGTGCGGGCCAAGCCCAGCAGGTTCAGCGATGCGGCAGCGGCCCCCCCTGCGGTGTCCAAGCGTTCGGCGTCTGCACGTTCGACCGCTTGGTCCATGTTTTCAACAGTGATGATCCCGTTGCCGATGCACAGCCCCTGAAGACCCAACAGCATGATGCCGCGCGCGCTTTCGTTCACCACCACGTCGTAGTGGCTGGTGCGGCCCCGGATCACACAGCCCAGGGCCACGTAACAATCATAGTTGGACAGGCGTTCGGCCATGGTGCGCTCACGACGAGAGCGGGAGAAGTCGACCAACCAACGAATGGCCAGGGTGTTGGCACGCTTGGGGCGCACCTCGACCGGGACCTGATAGGTGGCGCCACCGACGCGACGGCTGCGGACTTCGAGGGGTGGCTTGACGTTTTCGACTGCTCGCTTGAGCGTTGCCACGGGATCGTCGCTGGTCTTTTCGGCAATGGTCGCAAGCGCGGTATACACGATGCGTTCCGCAGTGGATCGCTTGCCGTCGAGCAAGACCTTGTTGATGACCTGGGTCACGAGCACCGAGTCGTACAACGGGTCGGCGGGTACATCGCGACGAGGTGCCGCATTCTTACGCATGTTACTGAGCCTTCTTTGCGCCGTAGCGGCTGCGAGCCTGGCGACGCTTCTCGACACCGCTGGCGTCGAGAGTGCCTCGCACGATCTTGTAACGCACACCGGGCAGGTCTTTCACACGACCGCCACGCACGAGCACGATCGAGTGCTCTTGCAGGTTGTGACCTTCGCCCGGGATGTACGCCGTGACTTCGATACCCGAGGTCAGACGAACACGAGCGACCTTACGCAGTGCCGAGTTCGGCTTCTTTGGCGTAGCGGTGTACACACGCGTGGCCACACCGCGACGCTGCGGAGCACCCTTGAGTGCTGGCGTCTTTTCCTTGCGGAACTTCGCTTCGCGGCCCTTGCGGACGAGCTGTTGAATGGTGGGCACAGTGATTCCTGAAATTCGGTGGCGTTACGTTTGGATTTGCAACTGGGGTGCTCGTGGGAGAGGCGTGAAAACTCTCGTTTGGAACGCTGGCGCAGCGGACAGCAACAGGCCGCAGAGCCAGCAGACAAGCCTACGAAGCCGCCAAGCACTGCACAACCTGCGCGAGAACAATTGCGACTTCGTCCCCATGGACCTTCACACAACCTTGTCGCCCTGTTCACGCTCTGGTGACACTTGACCAACACGCTAACGCCTCCGAAGACCCGGACGGAGCCAGCCCTGTCAGTACAATCTCGCCCGCATGTTCACCCCACTCCAGCACCCATCATCGCTCCTGCGCCCCCTCGGCGCGTGAGTTCCATGCGGCTGACATTGTTCCCGGCTCGCATCTTTCTCGCGCTCGGTTGGACTCGAGCCGGTGTAGAAAAGGTCATCGATCGTGACTGGTGGGCGGGCGACTACGTGCGCGACTTCCTGGCGTCGAAGCGCGAAGAAGCGCTTCCCTTTGCCAGCTGGAGCACCGACTGGATTGGCACTCGGGCAGCCATCGGCATCTCGTTCGTCGTCTTAATCCTGGAGCTGACAATCGGCCTCTTGTTGTTCACCGGCCGACGAATGGCCGGCGTCCTGGCCACAGCCAGCGCGCTGAACATTGCCTTCGTTGCGCTTGGCGCGGTGAATCCATCGGCGTTCTACCTCGTCATTCAGCTCACACTGATGCTGGGCTTGGTCGCTAGCAAACCGGTTGTATCGCAGATATGGAATCTGGCGGCGATCGGTGCTGCAGGTGTGCTTGCGTTGGCCATAGCGCCCTTCATCACCACGATGCACCCCCACGGCGTCATCGATGATCCCGCCATCATGTTGTCCACGCTGTTCATGTTGGTCGCAGCAACGCTCGCAATTCGGTTGTGCGATCACCGTGAGGTACAACGTTCGTCACTCTCGTCGAACCCGCACTCCTCGGGGACAGACGCGAATTCTGACGCGAAGGTGACAGCACCGGTGACTCTTTCGACACGATAATCGCGCAGCAGCGATCACCGGTCCTCGCTCACCAGTCAACGACCAGGCGGCTATCGTCCAGGTTGTGTCTGCCCCACTCCCCTTGCGGTTCCTCCGCTCGGCAAGCGCTCACACCCAGCTCGAAGAGTCGATGAGCGAGATCGCCATGGTCGGTCGTTCGAACGTGGGCAAGTCATCACTGATAAATGCGCTGGCCAACCGCAACAAGCTGGCCCGCACATCGAAGACACCGGGCGCCACCCAGCTGCTCAACATCTATGAATTCGGCGATGAGGACTCGGGGCGTTGGATCGTGGACTTGCCCGGATACGGCTTTGCCAAGCTGTCCAAGAATCGCCAAAAGCAGATGGCGGCGATGATCAACGACTACGTGCTCGAACGCGAGCCGCTCACGCACGCCGTCGTGCTGATCGACGCCAACGTGGGTGCCACCGACCTCGATCTACAGACGATCGACTGGCTGCGCCACATCGAACTCGACTTCGTGGTGGTCGGAACCAAGATCGACAAGGTCAAATCGGGCGAGCGGTCGAAGAAGCAGAAAAAGGCGGCGGCGAAGCTCGGCATGAAGTCGGGCGATGTCCGCTGGGTCAGCGCAGACAAAGGCACCGGCATCCCCGAGCTGCGAACGTTACTTGCAGGACTGCTGTTGAACTGACCATGACGACCGCCGATGCCCGAGCACTGTTGACCATCGGCGCCGTTGCCGACCGTACGGGTGTGGCGGTATCGGCCATTCGCTTCTACGAAGAACAGGATTGATCGACTCGACGCCTGCATCCTCGGGGCACCGCCGGTTCGAACGATCGACCATTCGGCGGATCTCGTTCATCCGGATCCGCCAGCAACTCGGCTACTCCCTCGACGAAATCAAGAGCCAGCTGCACGCCCTCCCCCACGGACGCACGCCCACCGAACAGGACTGGCAGCAGCTCGCCGCCAACTTCCGAAGCGACATCGACGCTCGCATGGCCGGACTGGCCGAGCTCAAGGAGAAGCTCGACGGATGCATCGGCTGCGTCGGCTGCGGCTGCCTATCGCTGCAGCGGTGTGCCCTCTACAACAAAGACGATGCTGCTGCCCGGCTCGGCCCGGGTCCGCGCTACCTCCTGGGCGACACGCCCGACTAGCTGGGCAATGACCAGTCGACCGGCTGACGCCCGGCTTCGACCAGGGCGGCGTTTGCCCCACTGAAGGGCTTGGTGTCGAAGAACCCGCGCGAGGCCGAGAGCGGAGAAGGGTGCGGCGATTCGATGATGTGGTGATGCTCGGCGATCAGCGGGGCTTTGGATCGAGCAAAGTTCCCCCACAATAAGAACACCACCGGCTCGGGCTTGTCCGAGACCACCTGAATGATGCGATCGGTGAACGTCTCCCACCCGCGCTTGCGATGACTGCCAGCCCGGTGCGCCCGCACCGTCAGCACCGAGTTCAACAGCAACACGCCGTTGCGAGCCCATGCTTCGAGATTGCCGTGGCTGGGAGGTTCGATCCCGAGGTCGCTGTGCAGTTCCTTGTAGATGTTGCGCAGCGACGGCGGCGCCGCCACGCCTGGCCTGACCGAGAAGCTCAGACCGTGGGCCTGATCGGGGCCGTGATAAGGATCTTGACCCAAGATGACCACCCGGACGTCGGCGTAGGGCGTGAGATGCAGCGCTCGGAAGACGTCGTCGTGGGCGGGAAAGACCTGGTGCTCGGCGCGCTCGGTCTGCACGAATGACTGCAGGTCCTGCCAATACGGCTGCTCGAACTGCTCTCGCAGCAACGGATTCCAGTCGGTCTTCATGGCGTGACCATCGTAGAACGCGAAGAAGCCGGTCTTCTCACCATCCGACGTGGAAGTGAGAAGACCGGCCGAGCATGCCACTGCGCCTGTTTCAGGGGCTATGGGGATGGTGCAGAATCCCCGCAGTGGCAGCGAGCCCTGCGCAAGCAACGCCGATCGTCATCGGCGCCGACGTACCTGCGCAGTTGTGCAGCAAAAAGAGTGAAGAGTGCCTTCTGTCTGGTCGCTTTCCGGTTCCAGACACCCGCGAAACAAGCCTCAACCGACTTGCCCAACCCTACTCATCAGCAACTTTGCCACCATTGGCCACAGACTTCAACCATGTGGCCGAGCTTGTAACACGATCGAAACGGCCAGCCGTGCACCGGATGGATGGCCAACAGCAGCCGAAAACGCAAACGGCCCGGCTGCCGAAGCAGCCGAGCCGAAGCGAATTCTACGTTTCTGCACCGATCGAGCGAAATAGTCGCTCGATCGGGTCAGAAAGCCAGTGGTCAGCGTCCGAGGTCGATGACGTCGGCCAGGCGTCCGCCTGCGCCGCTGCCGCCGCCTGCGAGCCATTCGCTGGGGTCGATGTCGGAGTCTTCTGATGAATAGAAGTCCATGGGGGTGTAGTCGGGGGCGTCGGTGACGACCTCGCGGTAACGCTCGATACCGGTACCGGCCGGGATCAACTTACCAATGATGATGTTCTCCTTGAGACCACGCAGACCGTCGTTCTTGCCTTCGATGGCCGCCTCGGTGAGCACCCGGGTCGTTTCCTGGAAGGAAGCGGCCGAGAGCCACGACTCGGTGGCAAGTGATGCCTTGGTGATACCCATGAGCACGGGTCGGCCGTCGGCAGGCTTCTTGCCCTCTTGGACCAACGCCATGTTGACGTCACGGAAGATCTTGGCATCGATGCTCTCGCCAGGAAGGAAGTCGCTGTCGCCAGCTTCTCCGATTGCGATGCGACGGGTCATCTGACGCACGATCAACTCGATGTGCTTGTCGTGAATCGATACACCCTGATCTCGGTACACCGACTGGACTTCCTCTACCAGGTAACGCTGAGTCTCACGGATACCACGGATCTCGAGGAGTTCCTTAGGATCGCGTGGGCCTTCGACGATTGGATCGCCGGCGGTGATTTCGTCACCGTCTTCGACCTCGAGTCGCTGCTGGCCGGGAATGAGGTAGACCTCTTCTTCGCCGTCGTCGCCGACCACGGTGATCGCACGGCCGCGACCCTCGTCTTCGCCGATACGGACGGTGCCGGAGATACGTGCCAGTGTTGCCTTGCCCTTGGGGCTGCGAGCTTCGAAGAGCTCGACCACACGAGGCAGACCACCAGCGATGTCCTTGCCCTTGGAGGCAACACCACCGGTGTGGAACGTACGCATGGTCAGCTGGGTACCCGGCTCACCAATCGACTGGGCTGCAATAACACCAACAGCTTCGCCGACTTCGATGTGGCCACCGGTGGCCAGCGACATGCCGTAGCTCGCCCGGCTGATGCCGTGGTCGGAGTTGTCGGTCAGTGGAGACAGGCAACGAACCTCGGTGATACCCGGATCATCGCGCATGTCGGCCATCATGAACTCGTCGATGATGGTGCCGGCTTCGAACACCCGACCATCTTCGAGGGTGATGTCCTCGCCGAGGGTACGACTGTAGAGACGGGTCTCCAGGTAGTAGCGGGCGTTCGCCTCGTCGGGCTTCACATCGTCGATGACCACGACCGGTGGCTTGGCGCCATCGGCGAACGGATCGTCGTCGTTGATGATGACCTCTTGAGCAACGTCGACCAGACGTCGAGTCAGATAACCCGAGTCGGCAGTACGCAGCGCCGTATCGACCAGACCCTTACGGGCACCAGGCGTGGCGATGTAGTACTCAAGCATCTTGAGACCCTCGCGGTAGTTGCTCTTGATGGGACGAGGGATCAAGTCACCACGGGGGTTCGCTACCAGACCACGCATACCAGCGATCTGTCGCACCTGCATCCAGTTACCTCGAGCACCGGAACCAACCATCATCTGGACGGGGTTGAACTCCATGGCTTTGAGGGATTTCTCCATCTCCGCAGCGATGACCGCGGTGGCGTCAGTCCAGATTTCCACTTCCTGCTGGCGTCGCTCACCGTCGGTGATGATGCCTCGACGGAAGTGCTGCTCGACTCGGTCGGCCTCGATCTCGTATTCGTCGAGGATTTCCTGCTTGTTCTTGGGCGTACGCACGTCGTCGATGGACACGGTCACACCGGAACGCATGGCGTAGAGGAAGCACATGTCTTTGAGACCGTCGAGGCTCGTGGACACTTCGCTCTTGATGAACTTGCGAGCGAGCGTGTCAACAATCACGCCCATGAGGCGCTTGTCGACGGTCTCGTTGATGAACTCGAAGCCTTCTGGCAGCACCGAGTTGAAGAACACACGACCAGGAGTGGTCGGCGTGTACGTCGCAGCAACACCGTTGGCTGGCGTCGCCACCAAGCCAGGGGTGCGGAACTCGATGGTGTCGTGCAACTTGACGTGACCGTCCTCGTAGGCACGCTCGAGTTCGATCAGGTCGCGGTACACCGGCAGATGGTCGCCCGGTGTGTCACGAGGATCATCGGTCAGGTAATACGCACCGATGATCATGTCCTGGGTCGGTGTGACGAGCGGGCGGCCATGGGCCGGGCTCAACACGTTGTTGGCGGAGAGCATCAAGATGCGAGCCTCGGCCTGCGCTTCGGCAGACAATGGCAGGTGAACAGCCATCTGGTCGCCGTCGAAGTCGGCGTTGAAGGCAGTGCACACCAGAGGGTGAATCTGGATGGCCTTGCCTTCGACCAACACGGGCTCGAATGCCTGGATACCGAGACGGTGCAGAGTAGGAGCACGGTTCAACATGACCGGGTGTTCCTGGATGACACCGGCAAGGACGTCCCAGACTTCGCTCTTGCGACGCTCGACCATACGCTTGGCCGACTTGATGTTCTGGGCGATGCCCTCGTCGACGAGCTTCTTCATGACGAACGGCTTGAACAGCTCGAGAGCCATCAGCTTGGGGAGGCCACACTGGTGGAACTTGAGGGTCGGGCCAACCACGATCACGGAACGGCCGGAGTAGTCAACGCGCTTACCCAGAAGGTTCTGGCGGAAGCGACCCTGCTTGCCCTTGAGCATGTCGGAGAGTGACTTGAGCGGACGGTTACCAGGACCGGTGACCGGACGGCCACGTCGACCATTGTCGAACAACGCGTCGACCGCTTCTTGCAGCATGCGCTTTTCGTTGTTCACGATGATTTCGGGAGCACCGAGATCGAGCAGACGCTTGAGGCGGTTGTTACGGTTGATGACGCGGCGATACAGGTCGTTGAGGTCCGAGGTCGCAAATCGGCCACCGTCGAGCTGCACCATCGGGCGCAGTTCTGGCGGGATCACCGGAACAACGTCGAGCACCATGGCGCCCGGATCGTTCGCACGATTGCCACGCTCGTCGCGACGGTTGAACGCCGTGACGATCTTGAGGCGCTTGATGGCCTTCTGCTTGCGCTGAGCCGACAGGGGGCGTTGGCCCTCTGGTGGATCGATGGCGATACGCAGCTTTACTTCTTCTTCGTCGAAATCGATGCGCTCGATGAGTGACTTGATTGCATCGGCGCCCATGCCACCTTCGAAGTAGTCGGCGTAGCGATCGGCCAGCTCACGCCACAACATTTCATCTTCGATGATCTGGCGGCTGAACAGGCTCTTGAACTGGTCAAAGGCCAACTCGATGAGTTCGAGCTCGGCTTCGTACTCTTCGCGAATGGCCTCGAGGTCTTTGTCGCCGGCTTTACGGCGCTGCTTGATCTCGTTGTCCTTGGCGTTGTCTGCTTCGAGTTGGGCCAGTTCGTTCTCGAGCTCTTCGGTGCGCTCTTGCAAGCGGACGTCGCGCTCTTTGGCGATCTCTTCCTTTTCGAGCAGCATTTCCTTTTCGAGCTCGGCCAGGTCTTCGTCGCGCTTTTCTTCGTCGACCCAGGTAACCAGGTTGGCGGCGAAGTAGATGACCTTTTCGAGTTGCTTGGCCTTGAGCTCTTCTTTGGGCTCGGTACCCATGAGCAGGTAGGCCAGCCACGAACGGGTACCACGCAGGTACCAGATGTGCACGGCGGGAGCTGCCAGCTCGATGTGGCCCATGCGCTCGCGGCGCACCTTGGAACGGGTCACTTCGACACGGCAACGCTCGCAGATGATGCCCTTGAAGCGGATGCGCTTGTACTTGCCACAGGCGCACTCCCAGTCCTTGGTAGGACCGAAGATGGTCTCGCAGAAGAGGCCGTCTTTCTCGGGCTTGAGTGTGCGGTAGTTGATGGTCTCGGGCTTCTTGACTTCACCGTTTGACCAGGTACGGATGGAATCTGCGGTGGCCAGGCCAATCCGCAAGTGGGCAAAATCGTTTACGTCTAACATCAGCCGCCACTCCTCTCAGCGCGTTCGCGGGCTCTTCGGGCGTCTTCCTCGTCGGAACCACGCTCGGGTCGTGACAGGTCGATGCCGAGTTCTTCGGTTGCCCGGAAGACTTCGTCGTCGAGTTCACGCATTTCAATGTGGGATCCGTCGTGGTTCAGGACCTCGACGTTCAGGCACAAGGCCTGCATTTCCTTGATGAGCACCTTGAAGGATTCAGGGATGCCGGGCTCGGGAATGTTGTCGCCCTTGACGATGGCTTCGTAGACACGAACACGGCCGAGTACGTCGTCGGACTTGATCGTGAGCAGCTCCTGCAAGCAGTACGCAGCGCCATAGGCCTCGAGTGCCCACACTTCCATCTCACCGAAGCGCTGGCCACCGAACTGGGCCTTACCACCGAGTGGCTGCTGGGTGATCATGGAGTACGGACCGGTTGAACGGGCGTGGATCTTGTCGTCGACCAGGTGGGCAAGCTTCAGGATGTACATGAAGCCAACGGTGGTCTTGTTGTCGAACTTCTCGCCGGTACGACCGTCGATCAGCTGCACCTTGCCGTCGTCGCCGATCAGGCGAACGCCGTCTTCGGTCTCGGGGTTGATGTTGCGCAGGATGTCTTGGATGGTCGGGTGTTTGCCAGCCAGCTCGACTTCGTCCCACTTGGCACCATCGAACACCGGTGTTGCCACGAGTGTCGAAGGCTTGGTGACCGGGCGGGTCTTGGTCTCGGTGCCATAAATGGGGTCGTCGCCGACCTTGTTGCCGTTGACTTCCCAGCCCCAGCGGGCGGCGTAGCCGAGGTGCGATTCCAGCACCTGGCCCACGTTCATTCGGCTCGGAACGCCGAGTGGGTTCAGGATGACATCGACAGGCGTGCCGTCTTCGAGGTACGGCATGTCTTCGATGGGAAGAATGCGCGAGATGACACCCTTGTTGCCGTGACGGCCAGCGAGCTTGTCACCGACACTGATCTTGCGCTTCTGGGCGACATAGACACGCACCAGCTGGTTCACACCAGGTGGGAGCTCGTCGCCGTCGTCGCGGCTGAAGACACGGACATTGGTGACCTTGCCCTGCTCGCCGTGAGGAACCTTGAGGCTCGTGTCACGAACCTCGCGGGCCTTCTCGCCGAAGATAGCGCGAAGCAGTCGCTCTTCTGGCGTGAGCTCGGTTTCACCCTTGGGCGTGACCTTGCCGACCAGAACGTCGCCGGGCTTGACCTCGGCACCGACACGAATGATGCCGCGTTCGTCGAGGTCAGCCAGGATCTCATCGCTCAGGTTCGGAATATCACGAGTGATTTCTTCGGGACCGAGCTTGGTGTCACGGGCATCGATTTCGTGCTCGTGGATGTGGATCGAAGTCAGCACGTCGTCCTTGACCAGGCGCTGACTCAGGATGATCGCATCTTCGAAGTTGTAGCCACGCCATGGCATGAACGCCACCAGCAGGTTCTTACCCAGGGCGAGTTCGCCCCAGTCGGTCGACGGGCCGTCGCAGATGAGCTGGCCCTTCTTGACCTTGTCGCCAACCCAGACTCGCGTCTTGTGGTTGATGCATGTGTCCTGGTTGGAACGGTTGAACTTGGACAACACGTGCGTGTGACGACCGCTGTTGTAGTCGACAACGATCGAGTTGCCGTTGACTTCGGCAATGGTGCCGTCGTCGAGGGCCAGGATCATGTCGGCAGCATCGTTGGCGGCGCGAGCTTCGACACCGGTACCGATGTACGGAGCCTCGGCACGAAGCAGCGGGACTGCCTGGCGCTGCATGTTGGCGCCCATGAGCGCACGGTTTGCGTCGTCGTGCTCGAGGAACGGAATGAGTGCCGTGGCGATCGAGATGATCTGCTTGGGCGAAACGTCCATCATCTGGACTTCTTTGCCCGGCACATAGGAAATCTCGGTGGTAGCACCGAAGAAGACGTCTTGCTCGAGCTGCAGTCGCAGACCTTCGAGGGTTGCTGCCTGTGGCGAGCGGCGCACGAGAACTTTTTCGGTGGCGAAGGTGCCATCGTCGTTCAGCTCGGCGTTGGCCTGGGCAACAACGTATTCCTCTTCTTCGTCAGCAGCGAGGTAGCGGATCTGATCATGCTTGACGACACCGTCGTGCACCTCTCGGTACGGCGACTCGATGAAGCCGAAGCTGTTCACACGAGCAAAGCTGGCCAGACCACCGATGAGGCCGATGTTCGGGCCCTCGGGAGTTTCGATCGGACACATGCGGCCGTAGTGGCTGAAGTGCACATCTCGCACTTCGAAGCCGGCACGTTCGCGGCTCAGGCCACCTGGGCCGAGTGCGGACAAGCGGCGGCGGTGGGTGAGACCCGACAGTGGGTTGACCTGGTCCATGAACTGCGACAGCTGGCTGGTTCCGAAGAACTCCTTGACCGCAGCCACGACCGGGCGGATGTTGATGAGTGTCTGGGGCGTGATCGCCTCGACGTCTTGGGTGGTCATGCGCTCACGCACGACTCGTTCCATACGGCTCAGGCCGATGCGAACCTGGTTCTGAATCAGTTCCCCCACGGAACGGATTCGACGGTTGGCGAAGTGGTCCTGGTCATCCAGGCGGTAGCCGGGTTCGGCGCGCACCAGGTGAAGCAGGTAGGTACAGCTGGCCAGGACTTCGGCCGGGGTCAGCACGGGGTGATCCTCGTCGGGACCTTCGAGGTCGATGCCGAAGGTTTCTTCGATGCGCTTGATTTCTGGACCGAGCTTGCGGTTCAGCTTGTAGCGACCAACGCGGCTCAGGTCATAGCGACGGCTCTCGAAGAACGCGCTACGGAAGTAGTTACGAGCCGACTCGACCGAAGGTGGCTCGCCCGGACGAACTCGCTTGTAGATCTCCAGCAGGGCTTCGTCTTGGGTCTGCGCCAGCAGCTTGGTCTGGTCTTCTTCCCATTGGCCCTCGAGAAAGTCGAAGTGGCGAACGAATGCCGGCAGGAAACCAGGAGCGTTCTCTTCGTCGAAACCGAGTGCACGGATGAGTGTGAACATCGACAAGCGGCGCTTGCGAGCAACACGCGTACCAGCAGTGACGTCCTTGCCGGGCTTCTGCTCGACGTCGAACTCGATCCATTCACCGCGGTAGGGGTGGATGGTGCCGGTGACCAGCTGGTGCTTGCTCAGGTTACGCAGGCGGTAACGCTCACCTGGCTGGAAGATCACGCCGGGGCTACGTACCAGCTGCGATACGACCACACGCTCGGTGCCGTTGATGATGAAGGTGCCGTTCTCGGTCATCATGGGGAAGTCACCCATGAAGACGGTCTGTTCCTTGATCTCGCCGGTTTCGGCGTTCATGAAACGAGCTCGCACGAAGATCGGCGCGCTGAACGTCATGTCCTGACGTTTGCACTCGGCTTCGGTGAACTTCGGCGGCGGACGAAGGTCTTCGTCGGTTGCGTCGAATTCGAGTTCGAGCTGCAGGTTTTCGGAGAAGTCAGTAATTGGACTGATGTCTCGGAAGATCTGCTGCAATCCATGGTCGAGGAACCATTTGAACGAATCGCGTTGGATGGAAATGAGGTCGGGAAGCTCGAGAACATCTTCGAGGTTGCCGAACGAGTAACGCACAGGCGCTGTAGCGCGAGTTGCCACGTGTAACTCCTAGTAGTGGGGGCGGCATCGAGAAGATGCCAGGAAGGCGGTGAAGCCAAGAGCAAAGGAGCTCATGAAAAGGACGCGCAAACGAGAAATTGAATCTCGTGGACGCGTCGTAAACAAGGCTCGAACAGTCTAAACGAACCATTTAGACTTTCACAACGTGCCCGTACACCTAATTGGGCCATTGTCGACCGAGAACCTCCCTGTGATTGAGAGGGAGGTAGGAGAGTGCGAATTGTGACGACCCAAGAGGGGCGCCACATTAGCTATTTACTTTTGGTTACCTCGTCGAGGAATGCGGCATTCGTCTTGAAGTTCGTGAGACGATCGAGGAGCAGCTCGAGTGACGACGTGGTCTTGGAGGCGCCGTCGTCACCGACGGCATCGAGGACACGACGCATCTTGGTGGTTGCGCCCACGTGCTTGGAGCTCATCAGCAGTTCGTCGTGACGGGTTGAGCTGGCGGCGATGTCGACCGCTGGCCACATGCGCCTCTCGGCCGCTTCTCGCGACAAGCGCAGCTCCATGTTGCCGGTGCCTTTGAACTCTTCGAAGATGACTTCGTCCATGCGTGAGCCGGTCTCGACCAACGCCGTGGCCAAAATGGTCAGCGAGCCGCCACCCTCGATATTGCGAGCCGAACCGAACAGGCGTTTCGCGGGGTACAAGGCGCCGGCATCGACACCGCCGGACATGGTGCGCCCGCTGAAGCGGCCGCTCAGGTTGTAGGCGCGAGCCAGGCGGGTGATGCCGTCCATGATGATGCAGACGTCGTCGCCGGACTCGACCATGCGACGAGCCCGCTCGGACACCAACTCGGCAACCGTGATGTGCTCCTCGGTCGGACGGTCAAAGGTCGACGCCACGACCTCGCCCTTGTCGATCCAGCGTTTCATGTCGGTGACTTCTTCGGGACGCTCGTCGATGAGCAGCACGATCAGTCGGACCTCGGGGTTGTTCGCCTCGATCGAGCGCACGATCTCTTTGATCACGGTCGTCTTGCCGGCCTTGGGCGGCGCAACGATCAGACCGCGTTGGCCCTTACCGATGGGCGCAACCAGATCGATGATTCGAGAGGTCAGGTTTGCCGGGGTCGAGGCCCGCTCCAGCACCAACTGTTCATTGGGGAAGATCGGTACGAGGTCGTCGAAGTCGAGGCGTCCACGAGCTTCTTCTGGATCGCGTTCGTTCACCGCGTCGACGCTGAGGAGCGCCGGATTCTTCTCATTCCGGGCGGCCGGACGAGAGGTGCCGCGAATTCGGTCGCCTGAACGAAGTCCGAAATCGCGCACCATCTTGACCGGCACGTAGCAGTCATCACGGCTGGGGATACCGCCCTGGACGCGCAGGAAGCCGTAGCCATCACTGCGAAGGTCCAAGAAGCCGTCTACCGAGATTGGTTCGCCCTCCCATGGCAGTTCTTCGCGATCTCGCCCCCGGCGACGACGGCGCCGCTTGTTGCCCTGGTCCTCGTTCTGGTTACTGCGGTTGTTGTCGCCGTTCGCATCGTCTCGGCCGCTGCGGTCACCGCCACCGTCGTTCGATCCGCTGCGATCATTGGATCCGCCCCGATCGTTTGATCCGCCGCGATCGCTTTGACCATTTTTCGAACCGCTGCGTTCGTTCTGGCGGGGTTTCGGTTGGGGTTTGTCCGAACTACTCGTGTCGGACTTCGAAGCCTCGCTGTCGGCGTCGCCATCGCTGCCTGCGTCGGCCGCAGGGGACTTTTCGTCATCGGGGGTCGATTGCGCCTCGGCCTCGTCCGACGAGTCGATGTCGTCGGCGCCGACGATGAGATCGATGATCTGGGCCTTGCGCATTCGGGAGCCCACCTTGTTGCCCATTGCCTGGGCAATAACGGTGAGTTCGGCACGATCCTTGCCTTCAAGGGTGCTGCGGTCGGAAGTCACGGGTAACTCCTGTTAGTGGTGTGATGCCGCTCGTTCGCGTTGCCTGCGGCGGCTGCGACGAGGGGCGGGAGACGGGGCAAACCCGCTTGTGAAAGGAACTTCGGTGGGTCACCACCTGCGCGAAACGCTATCAGTCACGCCGATGCGTTCCTCGTCTCGCCCCGCGAGAAAGCGGCGGTTTCTTGCTCAGAGCGAATCGATCCAACCCAGCAAGTCGTCGAACTCTTGGAACGACGCCAACTGCGGGTTGTCGGCAACGATCTGGTCCGGTGCATGGAAGAGGCTTCCGGCCTCGGCCGCATTCAGCATGGACAGGTCATTGAACGAGTCACCGCCGGCGGTGACATGGAAGTTCAGGCTCTGCATGGCTTCGACCGTGCGGCGCTTGTGGTCGGGGGTACGCAGTTCGTAGTTCAGGATGCGGTCGTTCTCGACGATCAGTCGATGGCAGAAGATCGTCGGCAGCCCAAGATGAGGCATCATGGCGTCGGCGTACTGCTCGAACGTGTCACTCAGCAGTAGAACCTGGTGACGGCTGCGAAGCGCATCGAGGAAATCCGCAGCCCCGTCGAGCGGCTCGATCTCGGCCAGGACCTCGGCCACCGTCGACATGGTCAGATCATGCTCGGCGAGAATGCCAAGCCGGTACTTCATGAGCGCGTCGTAATCGGGCTCGTCGCGCGTCGTGCGGCGTAGCGCTTCGATGCCGGTCAGCTCGGCGAGCTGGATCCAGACCTCGGGCATCAGGACACCCTCGACATCAAGACAAATAACTCGCTGCTGCTCAGTCACGGAATGAGGATAAGAGGCGCGACGGAATCCGCCTCCCGCCGGTCGGGTCAGGAGCTACGAAGACTGCGGGTGTAGTAGCGAATGTCGTCGAGGTGTTCCCAGCCCATGTTCGACCAGAATGCCTGAGCGCCGGTGTTGTCGGCCCAGACCTCGAGCCGTAGCTCGGTGATTCCACGATCCAGGAAGCGGCGTTCGAGCTCGTTCATGATCTGTCGTCCGACCCCGCTCCCCTGTTCGGCTGGATCGACGACGCATCGCTTGACGCGACCGCGGTGACCGTCGTAGGTGCCCATGACCGATGCGACCATGGCGCCGTCGCGCTCGGCGAGCAAGAAGAGGTCACCGTCGTGGTCGAGCTTGTTCACGATCTCGCCGCGGTCCATTGCGGGGTCATGCTCGACCCCACCACGACGCCACAGCGCCAAGAGCCCGTCGACGTCAGCCTGCCCCACCGGGCGGAACTCGAGTGGTGCCATCTACCGATGGGCGCGCACGTGGGCTTGCACGGTGGCCAGGTCGTTCGGAAGCACCTCGAAGCGCTCTTCGCGTTCGAAAAGATCACCTACGCGACTCGGTAGTGCTGGCCGTTGGCCGCTGCCCTTCTCGACGGCGTCGGGGAACTTGGCCGGGTGTGCGGTGGCCAAACACACCATGGGTGACCCGGTCGATGGCAACGAGCGGGCTGCGCTGACGCCGATGGCGCTGTGCGGATCGAGCAGCATGCCGTGGGTTTCGTAGACCTGGGCAATGGTCTCGACCACGCCGCCAGGCGCATCGTCGTCGACCCGTACTGCGCTCCAGACTTCGGCCAGTTGATCTCGGTGTATGTCATCGAGCGTGAGCGAACCGGTGTCGCGGAACTCGGCCATGGCCTCGGCGATTCGTTGACCATCTCGGCCGTGGGTTTCGAACAGCAGCCGCTCGAGATTGCTCGAAATCTGAATGTCCATGCTGGGCGACAGCGTGGGGACGACGCCCTGAATCTGCATGGTTCCGGTGTTGAAGAGCCGGGCCAAGATGTCATTGCTATTGCTCGCGACGCAGAACCGATCGATGGGCAGACCCATACTGCGAGCGCTCCAGCCGGCGAACACATTGCCGAAGTTGCCGGTTGGCACGATGAACGACACTGGCGTGGTCACCGACGCCACCCGCGATGATGCCACCACGTAGTAGACGATCTGGGCCATAACGCGCGCCCAGTTGATCGAGTTCACTGCCCCCAGGCGAACCTCGTTGCGGAACGTACCGTCAGCGAACATTGCTTTGACCAGGTCCTGGCAGTCGTCGAAGGTTCCTTCGATGGCAACATTGTGCACATTGGCCGAATCGACCGTGGTCATCTGCCGTCGCTGCACATCACTCACACGGCCGTGGGGGTGCAAGATGAAGATGTCGATGGCTTCGCGATCACGGCAAGCTTCGATCGCAGCTGAGCCGGTGTCTCCCGAGGTGGCACCCACGATGGTGATCCGCTCATTGCGCCGACTCAGTTCGTGGTCGAACAGTCGTCCGACGAGCTGCAGAGCAACGTCCTTGAAGGCCAGTGTAGGGCCGTGAAAGAGCTCGAGTAGCCACATATTCGGATCGATTTCGACGAGCTCGACCACATTGTCGCTCTCGAACGTGGCGTAGGTCTCGGCCACGATGGACTCAAAGTCGCTGCGGTCGATCACACCGTCGACAAAGGGCCACATGACGTCGACGGCGGTGTTCACGTAGGTATCGGTTCGTGCAGTGGCCACCGACTGTGGCCAGGTCTCGGGAAGATAGAGACCGCCGTCGTTGGCCAGGCCGGTGAGCAATACATCGCCAAAATCCAGCCGGGGAGCAGCACCGCGCGTGCTCACGAACTTCATGGAACTCATGACCCGATCACCCGGTACAAGGCACCCACCCGGTTCACGCTCGGCAACGCTTTGAGCTTCTCGATCGTTGCTGCGATGTCGGCTTCGGATGCCTGATGGGTGATGAAGGCGAGGCTGGCTTCGGTGCCCGTGCCCTCTTGTTCCATCGAGCGAATAGAGACACTGTTAGCCCCGAAGACACCGGCTACCTCGGCGAGAACTCCCGGGCTGTCGTCGACGGCCAAGTCGAGATAGAACGCCGACGTTGCTGCTTCGGGCGCACGAACGAGTGCGTCGGCCAACGCCGGCAGCCGGCGCACCGTGCCCTGCGCGATACCGGCCGCTGCTTCGATGACATCACCGAGCACCGCCGATGCGGTCGGGCGTCCGCCGGCGCCTCGGCCGTAGAGCATGAGTTCGTCGAGCGCGCCACCCTCGACGAACACGGCGTTGAAGCTGCCGCGGACCGTTGCCAGTGGATGTGTGAGCGGCACCATAGTCGGGTTTACCCGGGCAGAAATCTCGTAGGGCGCGTCCTGGCCTACTCGCTCGACCACGGCGAGCAGCTTGATCACATAGCCCAGCCTGCTGGCGTTGGCGATATCGGCGGCGGTTACGCCACTGATGCCCTCGACGGGTACATCGTCGGCGGTCACGCTCACCCCGAACGCGACCGTGGCGATGATCGCTGCCTTCGCCTGCGCATCGTGGCCTTCAACATCGGCGGTGGGGTCCGCTTCGGCGTAGCCAAGGCGCTGAGCCTCGGCCAGGATTTCGGCATAGTCGGCACCGTCGTCGGTCATGGCCGACAGCATGTAGTTCGTGGTGCCGTTGACGATGCCCATGACGCGATCGATCGGTTCGCCGCGCAGCGAAGTCTGTAACGTACGCATGAGCGGGATCGCTCCGGCTACCGACGCTTCGAACAGCAACTCGACATTGTGCTCGGAGGCCAAATCGAACAGCTCGCGACCGTGCGCTGCCAGCAATGCCTTGTTACCGGTCACCACGGATTTTCCCGCACGCAATGCCATAGCAATCCAATCCCGCGCCAGATCAATGCCACCGACCAGTTCGACGACCAAGTCGACGTCGTCGGCTTCGATGACCTCGATGGCCTGGTCGGTCAACACCGCATCGCCGATGCCCGGCCGGCTCTTGCTCAGATCGCTCACGGCGACCCGCGTGACCGTCAGATCGATACCGGTGAGTGCGGCAATGTCTGCCCGCTGTTCGGTGATCAACTCGACCAACGAACCACCTACGGTTCCAAAGCCAAGAAGCCCAATACGCACCGACTGCATTTCCATTCACAGCAGACTAGCGAGTGCTTCCCCGGCCCATCTCCGACTTCGACCGTTTGGGATCGCGCCCTACGGCATTAGCTCGGCGAACTCAGATGCAGAAGTTCGGCGATCGTTCCTCGGTCACTGGCCGGAGACCAGGCCCGGTTGGTGGAGAGCCATGAACGTTCGTCGCATTCGAGCAGGCCGATGATGACCTCTGCGACGATGCGGCCACCCACCGGCCCCAAGCCTTCGCCTTTGGCTGACGCATCGCCGCCACGTCCGATTTCTGCGCCTTCGAGCAGGATATAGAGCCACAGCGGCGTGGCTCCTGCCAACCCTGCGTGCATGTCGGCGGCTGCTTCGGAAACCTCGTCGATCTCGTGCTGTTCGCGTCCCATGAGAGCAGCTACCTGCTCCCCGCTCGGCAACATGAAGCTCTGCCCACGAAGCAGGTTCCGGGTGGCGAGCGAGCGCTCATCGCTCGGGTCGATCACGTGCAGGTCCAACAACAACGGCGCCAATTTGGGATCGAGCTTGTCCGCACGCTGCCAGGTGGCTGATGAACCCGGCACGGGAAACAGTTCGGGCCAGTGCACGACCTCGCCGGGGTCACCAATAGGCGAGAACGAGCCGAGAAAGCCTGCGAACAGCGGGTGGGCTGGCTCACCCGCTTGAATCTGGATCTCTTCTGGTGCCATCGAGTGACCGAATCGATATGCCGCAACCGAGAATTCGATCGGCATGAACGGCTGTGAAGGTCGGTAGTACTGGCGCCCGTTGGCCAGCACATCGAGAACGGTGTCGCGTCCGCACATGGTGCTCAAGAAGTCGTGGACAACGCACCACTGGTAGTGCCAGCTGGTTTGTTCCCGAGCGTGTTCGTACAGCTCTTTACCGCTGTAGCCGGCTGCCGCAAGCTCATCACAGAACAGATTGTGCAGGCGAATGACGCCGAGCTGCAGCTGTGACACGATGCGGTTCTCGTCGTTACGGAAGTCGCCGATCATGGCCACACCCTGGGCGTTGCGTTGCAGGTCATCGTTCGCGTCGTCGACCACCAGCTTCGCTCCTTTGAACGATCCGCTGTTCTCATAGAGAAATGGGTGTGCCTCGGGACCACTGCCGTACACACAGTCGAGGTCGAGCGTTGGTGTGCGCACGTTGGTCGTGGCCGAGGGTCGATTGACCGCTCGCAGACTCGATGTCACGTCGAGCGTGATGTCGTGGTCGATGAACTGACCGAAGAAGACATGCCCCACCGGTACATTCGTGGTCCGCAGTGCTGCGACCGTGCCGCTGGCCTGCATCGGCCCGCCAGCCGCACCAACTGCGGCCAAGACGCTCGGGTCGGTGTACAAGCCGGGAAGTTCGGGAAACAGTCGCCCGAACCGATCCCCGGGCTGTTGTTGGTGGTTGTAGTTGCATAGTTCAGCCGGATAGAGGCCGACCTGACCGTGATGCTTGCTCATGTGGGTACCGCCAGATTGAGATGGGTGATCATCTCCAATTCTGGTGAAGCTCGAGGTGTCCGTCTGTGGGCCGGTTCACATACGGACGAAAAGAACTCCTGCGGGGCGCCATCCAGATCGTCGCTGTGTCCGAAGGACTGCTGGGGACGCCGATCGTTCCATTACTCCTGTCCCGAAAGGACTCCACATGCCCACATCAATGACAAAGCGACTGCTCGCTTCGGTGACCATCCTCATGCTGCTGAGCGCAGTGTTTGCGACTTCAGCATCGGCTCAAGACGGCGGCAGCGTTTATACGTCGAACCTGGTCGAGCTGAACAACTCCGGCGGCTCGGGCTCCGGCACCCTGACCGTTTCCGGCGATGGCCAGACCATGCGCATCCAGCTCAATGCAGCCGGCCTGAACCTTGACGGTCCACACGCCATGCATCTGCACGCCCTTGTAGACGGCGACACCGTCAATGCCTCGACATGCCCGACCATGGCCGATGATGCCGATGGCGACGGCGTGCTGACCGTGGCCGAGGGTGGACCCAAGTACGGTGGTGTCCAGGTCAGCCTGACCACGATCGGCGACACTTCTGCCGACTCGGCTCTTGCCGTAGAACGATACGGAACTGGCACAACTGTCAGCTACGACCGCTCTGGAATCCCTATCCCCGCCGTATTGCAGGGCAACGTGAGCAAGGTCCACTTCGTGGTTCACGGTCTTGACGAAAACGGTAACGGAATGCTCGACCTCGATCAGATCGAGCGCTCATCTCTCACCGAAGATCTACCGAGGGAAGCAACAGCACCTGTCCTCTGCGGCACCTTGACCGTGCAGGCGCAAGGTCCGGTACAGACCGGCGCCGGTGGCCTCGCCGGAACCGACAGCACCACGTCAACCGCCCTGGCTCTGGGCGGAATCGCCGCTGTTGCCATGACGGCCGGTGTGGCGACGCTCAAGCGCCGCAGCTGATTTTGACATCTACGACTGGCGTGGCCGTCCTTGCGATGGCCACGCCATGTGTGGCATCTGCTGAGCAACCCATCTCCGTATCTTCTCTACCATCAGTGAAAGTGTGAAACCCATGTCAACCGCAGTCCAGCGACCGACTTGTAGGCGCGCTGGGGCCATGATCACCATGGCAACGGTGGCCGTCATCCTCATGGCCTTGCTCGCCTCGTGTGGCAGTTCCTCTTCCACCACGCAAACGATCGTGAACAATGACGGCGCACAGACGTCGCCGAATGAATCCGCAGCCAGCGCCCCGGCGCCTGACGCCATCGCGGATCCGACACCAACGCAAACCCCGGCCTCTCCCTCGTCGGCGCCGGATGTCGACGACGCATCCAGCGAGTCGGCCCCAGCGCCTGAGCCCACGCCCACCACAGAGATACCCGTTTTCGTGCCTCCCACCGGTATCGAGCCGGTTCGCGTCGAGATACCAGCGATCGATGTCGACGCCCCCACGATCGATCTCAACCTGGCTGGACCGGAGCCCGAGGTGCCTGTCGACTTCGATGACACCGGTTGGTACGTCCAGACTCGTCTACCGGGCGAAATCGGACCAGCGGTCATTGCAGGGCATATCGATTCGAAGAGCGGACCTGCCGTATTCGCCAGGCTCGACGAACTCGTACCCGGCGACGAGATCATCGTGTACGACGACCAAGACATGAGCCGGACCTTCGTAGTCGTCGACGCAAACCTCTACCCCAAGGGGGACCTGCCAGATGGTGTCTTCGGGTTCGGCGATCCGGAACCCGAGCTGCGTCTGATCACGTGCGGAGGCTCGTTCGACGAGACCACCGGGCACTACCGCGACAACTACGTGGTCTTCGCCCACCTCGCACCCGACGACGCTGCGTCGTAGCCCGCTAGGCGTCGAGGCGAGTCAGATCGTCGAGCGTTTCGCGTCGCACGACCAGTCGAGCATGGCCGTCGCGCACAAATACCACCGCTGGGCGAGTGACTTTGTTGTAGTTCGACGCCAGTGAATGGCCGTACGCCCCGGTGACCGGGGTGACGAGCAGATCACCAACGGACAGATCGGCGGGCACGTGCGCTTCTCGAATGATGATGTCGCCGGACTCACAGTGTTTTCCGACTAAGCGGATCTGGTCAGGACGCTCGGCGTTGGCGCGATCCGGAACGAAGGCTTCATAGCCGCTGCCGTAGAGCACAGGGCGAGGATTGTCGCTCATGCCACCATCGACGGCGACATAGGTCCGGATGTCAGCGAGCTCCTTCACCGTGCCGACCCGGTACACGGTCATGCCCGCCGTGGCAACGATCGAGCGGCCGGGCTCGGCCAGCACGTGCGCATCGATGCCGGCATCTCCCGTTGCGTCGAGCACCGAGCGGCCCCATTGCGAGATGGTGGGGGCCTCTTCGCCGCCAACATAGGCCACGCCCAAGCCGCCACCGACCGAGAGTTCGGGTAGCTGGAATCGTTGTGAAATCTCGGCCAGCACCGCTGCTGATTGGCGCATCGAGTCGATACGGAACACCTGGGATCCAATATGGGCATGAATGCCGAGCAGCTCGATAGCGGGCGATGCTGTTGCCTGTTCGATCGCCCGTTCGGCCAGGCCGGTCGAGACGGTGAAGCCGAACTTGGAGTCGTCTTGACCGGTGGCGATGAACTCATGGGTGTGAGCTTCGACCCCCGGAGTGATTCGAAGCAACGCCTTGGCAACCAAGCCTGTCTCGGCGTGGATGGCTTCGATGCGTTCGACCTCGTCGAAGCTGTCGATCACGATCCGGCCGACGCCCGCCTGCATCGCTGCCAGCAACTCGGCACTCGACTTGTTGTTGCCGTGGAAGACCAGATCGCTCGCCGGTACCCCGGCGACCGATGCCACGTGCAACTCGCCGAGGGTGGCCACATCGAGGTGCATTCCTTCTTCGTGCGCAAGTTTGGCCATCGCCACGCACAGAAATGCCTTGGTCGCATAGGCAACGCCGCGACCGAACACCTCGACGGCTTCGCGACAACGAGCACGCAGATGCTCTTCGTCGTATACGAACAGGGGTGTACCGAACTCGGCGGCGAGGTCGGACACGTCGACGCCTCCAACACGCATTCGACCATCGTTGTCGACCGCTGCGGTGTCTGGCAGAAGATGACGTGGAATCGGACCGGTGGGGTCCCCCATCACATCTCCGTCGGGGCCGACACGCCGACCAGTTCGAGGCCGCTGACGAGCCCGACGCGTGCCGCTTCGATCAGCCACAGCCGAGCTTGGGTGAGCTCGGGACCAACGCCGTCGCCCACCACGTAGCAGTCGGCGTAGAAGCCATGAAACGCGGCTGACAATTCGCGCAGCCATGTCGTGATCTTGTGTGGTGCCCGCTCTCGGGCGGCAATGGCCACGATCTCGCCGAAGGTGCTGAGCACCCGCAGGATCTCGAGTTCGCGTTCGTTGGTCAGCACGCTCAGGTCGACGTCGCCCAACGGCGCACGCTCATGTCCGGCGGCAGCGGCGTTCTTGGTCAACTGGTGGATACGAGCGGTGGCGTACTGCACGTAATAGACCGGGTTGTCCATGCTCTTTTGAGCCAGGGCAGTCAGGTCCATCTTCTGCTTGGTGTCCATGGACTGGGTCAGATAGGTGAAACGAGCGGCGTCGGCGCCGATCTCGTCGATGACCTCTTCGAGCGACACCATGTCGCCCAGCCGCCCTGACATCTGCACCTCGACGCCGTCGCGCTCCAGCGATACCAACTGAGTAACGATGACCTCGAGTTCGTCTGGATCGTTGCCCAGGAACTGCATGGCCGCCTTCATACGGGCGATGTAGCCATGGTGGTCAGCACCCCAGACATTGATCAGATGATCGGCCCGCGTGAACTTGTCTCGGTGATAGGCAATGTCAGGCGTGAGATAGGTGAAGTCACCATCTGCCTTGATCAGGACTCGGTCCTTGTCGTCGCCAGCTTCGGTGGTCTTGAGCCAGGTTGCTCCGTCGGCTTCGTACACCATGCCGCTGGAGCGCAGCTCCTCGAGCGCTTCGGGCACCTGGCCGTCGGCCACCAACGCCCGCTCGGATGACCATATGTCGTGGTGCACGCCGATCCGTTGCAGCGTTTCCTCGATGCTGCGAAGTGCCCGGGCGTAGCCCCACTCGAGCGGGTCGGCATCGTCGGGCATCTCTTGGGCCCATTCGACCAGATACTCCCCCTGGTAACCGTCGTCGGGAACATCATCGCCTCGCTTCAGCGCAGCCAACGATTGGGCGAACAACGACATCTGCACGCCTCGATCGTTCAGATAGAACTCGGGCGTGACCTGATAGCCAACAGCCCGTAGCAGCCGCGCTATCGAATCTCCGTAGACCGCACCGCGAGCGTGACCGGCATGAGGCGGTTTGTTCGGATTGCTGCTCACGAACTCGACATTTACATGGGTGCCTGCGCCGAAGTCGTGGCGGCCATAGTTCTCGATTCCGCTCTCGATGGCGTGCACGAGTTCGTCATGGAGCCAGGTGTCGAACAGCCGGAAGTTCACAAAGCCGGGGCCTGCGATCTCTACCGATTCCACGTGAGCTGGCAGGTTGGCGTTGAGGTGATCGGTGATCTCACCGGCAAAGGCGCGAGGGTTCTCACGTCCCGCTTGCTTCCAATTGGCCATGGCCACGTTCGAGGACCAGTCACCGTGCTCGCGTCGTGCCGGCCGCTCGAGCTCGATCGATCCGGCATCGCTCTCGACACCCAAGGCATCGAGCGCACCGGCAAGCGCTTCGGTCAACTGGTCACGAATCATGCACGCGATCGTATAACGGTGTTTCACCACTCCGTTCGGGCCGGCGTTCGCCGGATATGGCTTCACCTCGGTTCGGGCCGGCGTTCCCTCGCTCCCGACTGAGTTTCACCACTCCGTTCGGGCCGGCGTTCGCCGGATATGGCTTCACCTCGGTTGCAGCGGCTCCGTCCCTCCGCCGCCACCCGCTCGTCCCTCGCTCCCGACTAAGTTTCACCACTCCGGGAGCGAAACGGTCCGGGACCGCAGACCCACGGCACCACGACAGGGTTTCGGCGAGGCACGAGTCGAAAGCCGTACTACCCCCGTTCGGGCCGGCGTTCGCCGGATATGGCTTCACCTCGGTTGCAGCGGCGCCGTCCCTCGCTCCCGACTGAGCACCACCAGCGTTTCACCACTCCGGTAGCGAAGCGGTCCGGGACCGCAGACCCACGGCACCACAACAGGCTGCGGCGCGGTTGGTCGCGGATCAGGAACGGATGCAGCCGTCGGCGATTGCTGCTGCGGATACTGCCGGGGCTACGGCTGCGAGTACTCGGGGGTCGAAGACCGACGGGATGATGTTGTCGGGGGCCAGATCGTTGCCCACGACAGACGCGATATTCTCGGCCGCTGCCAGCTTCATGGCTTCGGTGATGTCGGTGGCACCAACATCGAGCGCGCCTCGAAAGATCCCGGGAAAGGCCAACACATTGTTGATCTGGTTGGGGTAGTCGCTGCGGCCGGTTGCCATGACTGCGGCCAGCCCATCGGCCGCTTCGGGAGTGATCTCGGGATTGGGGTTGGCCATGGCGAAGATGATGGGATCACTCGCCATCTTGCGCAGGTCGGCGGCGTCGAGCACGTCGGGAGCGCTGACACCCATGAACACGTCGGTACCTTGGATCACGTCTTTCAGAGAGCCGGCGCGGCGGTCGCGGTTGGTATTGGCGGCGAACCATTCCTTGGCCGGGTTCAGCCGGTCGCGGCCCTGGTAGATGGCGCCGGTCGAGTCGACACCGATAACTTCGCCCACACCGGCGCTGAGCAGGATTTTGCCGATGGCGACACCGGCGGCACCGATGCCCGAGATGACAACAGAGATATCGGCCATGTCCTTGTCGACGATCTTGAGAGAGTTCCAGAGTGCAGCCAGTGCCACCACCGCAGTGCCGTGCTGATCATCGTGAAACACCGGGATGTCGAGCGACTTTTTCAGCCGCTCTTCGATCTCGAAGCAGGCCGGGGCGGCGATGTCCTCGAGATTGATGCCACCGAAGGTCGGCGCGATGCGTTCGACCGTCTCGATGATCTCTTCGGTATCGGTGGTATTCAAGCAGAGTGGGAACGCGTCGACGTTCGCGAACTCTTTGAACAGCAGCGCTTTGCCCTCCATGACCGGCATCGCGGCTTCGGGTCCGATGTTGCCGAGACCGAGCACAGCGGTTCCGTCGCTCACGATCGCGACCGTGTTCTTTCGAATCGTGTACTCGTAGGACTTGGCGACATCGTCGTGGATCGCCATACACACGCGAGCGACACCCGGGGTGTAGGCCATGGACAGATCATCGCGATCGCCAACCGAGCACAGAGCCAGGGTTTCGATCTTGCCTGCTTCGTGCATGCGGAACGTGCGGTCGAACCAGTCGAGTAGGTCGACGTTCTGTAGTCCTTCGACAGCTTTGATGATGCGCTGTTGGTGATCCTCGTCGCGGGCGTTGACGCAGATACTGCGCTCGAGCGTGGCTCCCTTGGCTTCGAACCCTTCGACCACGGCAATGTTGCCGCCAGCATCGCCGATGACGGTCGCGAGTTCGCCGAGCACACCAGGCACATTGCGAAGACGCACTCGCAATTGGATTTGGAATGCAGCAGTAGGTCCAGTGGGAGCAGCCATGAGCGGCAATCGTAGTTATCCCTGTGGAAAAGCGGCGGCGAACACCGCACAAGCTGCGACTTGCATCCCCATCAGTCGAGTCGCACCATGATCCGTTCGTCCAACCGGTAGTCGTATCGCACTCCAGCGACTGCGAACTGGCTGTTGTCGGTTTCTATCCGCAACGTCTGCTCGTCGATCCAGAACAGCTGCCCGGCAAAGCCGGGAACGAACGGTGCCAGGTCCAACGTGATCACGTCGCCGATGCGACCGTCGGGAAGTTGAGTACCGATGACCACTCGACCCGACTCATTGGGACAGAGGTCACCGAAGGCGATCCGCTGCGAGGTCGAATCGAGAGCGGCGGCAGTGATCGACCCGACGGGGAGGTCGGCCGGCACCGCAGGCTGCCAGCGACCTTCGCCCTGTCGCAACCACAACATGTCCGATCGCCCCGAGCCGAAGAGCTCAGCACATGCAGACACCGTTCCAGCAGAAGCAGCGCCCTGCCAGTAGGTAAGCCCGCCATCAGGTGACGAAGCCAACGGCGTCAGACTGCGAGAAGCAGGGGCGCCGGCCTCGAGCATGATGCGCGACGGCCCACCGTTGCGACTCAACAAGCCGGTCTCGATGTTGTAATCGACGGCGAACACCTTGCCGTCGGGTTCGATGGCGTTCAGGCTGACCGCATCTGGTGCCCATTGCACTAGGGCAGCGCTGGTCGAGCCTTCACCCAACCACACCAGCGTGGGCGTATCGAAGCGACCGGTGCCGTCGAGCGTGGCGACGTGCAGTTCGAGCTGCTCGCCACATGCCACGACCCATGCGGCGAGGTTCTGCTCGTGACGCACCACGAAGTGCGAGATTTCGCCACTGAAGTGCAGCTGCGGATCGCGAATGGGCTGGGTGATTCCTGAGCCGTTCACGTAGCGGATTTCGCTGTAGTTCGGGTCAGCGCATGTTGCGTCTGGATCGGTCACGGCGTACCAGGTCAGCGCCCGCTCGGGCCAATTGGCCAGGTAGGTGCCGTCGTCAGGGATGCCCTGGTCGAGGGGCAGGTACTCGGGTTCACCAACCGCACCCCTGGCCAGAGCAAAGTCGGGGATGGGAGCGGCGTCGGTTGGTGGCGTACCGGCATCGTCTTGGTTGCCATCCTGGCCAGTGGCGGTTTCGGGAGTGGTGCTGGACAACTCGGGCTCGACCTCGCCGTCGGCGACAACCGGAGCGGTGTCGTCGGTTGGATTGGCCGGGTCGGAGGCCTCGTCGGGTGTTTCGCCACCGCCTTGACCGGATCCGTCGGCGGCTGGGGCACCGTCGAACGTCGAGGGGGCGTCGACCACTTCGGTGGTGGCGGCGGGATCGCTGGCCCCGCGCGCTGCCAGGAAGCCCAAGCCGAGTACGACGACGGCGACTGCGGCGGCCGCTGCTGGCCACCTCAACCGAGACCGCTCGAGGGTCGGCGCATCGTTGGCGCTGCCATCGACAGAGCGGAAACGAGGCATTTGCGTGGTGGCGTGCGGAGGCACCACGCCAGCTATCTCGGTGGTGGCATCGGAAGCTGCGCCAGCCGAGGCCAGCGAACCGGCCTCGGATTCGAGCGCATGGTCGAGTCGATTCCAGAACTCGGGCCCATGGTCGGGTGCCTTTTCGGGCCCGACCGGAGAATCAGCATTTCGTTCGTCGTTCATTGCTGACCTCGTGTCGTTGCGGAATTCCCCAGGTGATTGCGGACATGGGCTCGAGCCCGGCTCAGGCGGCTGCCGACCGTCCCCGGACTGATGCCGAGCAGTTCCGCCACGTCGTCGTAACGCTCACCCTGACCGTCGACCAACGAGATCACCGCAAGCTGATCCGCAGGCAGATCGGCCAGTGCACGTTGCAGCGCATCTGCATCGGCGATCTGTGCGCTTGCGTCGGACACGGCGCCCATCACAGCCTCGTCGAGCGGCACGATTCGTCGGCGAGCCACCGCTTTGAGATGGTCGAGCGCTGTGGTGTACACGATGCGATACAGCCATGAGCTGAATGCAGCGTCACCTCGGAAATCGCCAAGGGCTCGCCACGCCTTCACGTACGCATCCTGCAAGATGTCGTCCATCTCATCGCGCGAACGCACCAGGCGCCAGACCACGCCTCGCATCTTGTCGTCATGGCGACGCACGAGCTGTGAAAACGCAGCGGTGTCGCCCTGTATCGATTGAGCAACCAGTGCCCGATCGTCGCTCAAAGGCGCCTCCTCGGGAACCGGTGCAGCTAGAACCATCACGACCGTAGGACGACGCCCAGGTCAACTTCCTTCCAAAGAAGTCAGGCTTTTCTCACGAAACCACCAGATGCCAGGGGGCGACTCTCGACATCGATCGGAGCCAAACTGCCCTCGCCGGTCGCATTTTGCTGGAACCACGCTTCGATTTCATCGGCTGGGCGAGGTTTGGCAAACAGATATCCCTGGAAATACGGGACACCCATGCGGTGAAGCACCTCGGCTTGCTCCCAGGTCTCGACGCCCTCGGCGATCACGTTGATGTTCAACGCCAATGCCATCTCGGTTATGGCTTGCACCACCGAAGCAGTTGCCATGTCCTCGGGCAGCAGGCTCACGAAGGCCCGGTCGATCTTGAGGGTCGTGGGACGGAATTGTGTGAGATAACTCAGCGATGAATAGCCCGTGCCGAAGTCGTCGATGGCGACTCGAACACCCATTTCTTTGAGGGCCTCGATGGCCTGCAGCGCACCGTCGGCGTCATCGAGAAGGGCATTTTCGACCACTTCGACCACCAACAGGCCGGGCGGCAACCCGGTGATCGCAACAATCTCTCGGATCTGCTGCACGAACTGCGGAAAGTTTTTCGGCACCTTGTTGGCGGAAACGTACAACTCGTTGGCCAATGGGTAACGCGCTGCCCATCGAGCCATCTGCGTGCAGGTCTTCTTGAGCGCAACCGTGTCGAGGCGGCTCACGAGACCGGCTTCCTCGGCGACACCCAAGAACTGCCCGGGTGTCAGCAAACCGCGTGTCGGGTGAGGCCAGCGAATGAGAGCTTCGAACCCGGCAGTGGCGTAGGTGGCGCTGTCGACGATCGGCTGGAAGTACATGGTGACTTCTTCGTTATCAATCGCTTTGCGCAACTCACTTTCGAGTGTCATGTGTTCGACCAGAAGTTTGCGCATACCTTCGTCGAAGACCTCGACCCGGTTGCGCCCTCGTTCCTTGGCCCGGTACATGGCGGCGTCGGCATCGCGAAGAAGTTCATCGGCCGCCATGTCGCCGGCGCGGGACACGGCGATGCCGATACTGAGCGTCGGATGAATCGTGGCACCGTCGTCGACGTAGGGCGAGGCCAGCGAGGCGCGGACGCGTTCGGCGACCGCCATGGCTTCGGATACGCCGGCGAGCTTGTCGCACAGCACCACGAACTCGTCGCCGCCGAATCGCGACACCGTGTCGTTGACCCGCACCGCCGTTTCCATGCGAGCACCCACATGCTGGATGAGGCGATCGCCGATGTCGTGGCCCAACGAATCGTTGACCATCTTGAAGCGATCGACATCGATGAACATCACGCCTACCAAGGGCTTCTCGCCGGTCTCGAGATCGACGCCGGCGTTCAGTGCCGTGCGCAGACGGTGCACCAGCATGGCCCGGTTCGCAAGTCCGGTGAGTTCGTCGTGAAGCGCTTGTTTGGCCAGTTCCCACGTGGCATATCTGCGGAACGTGATGTCTTGGGACTGCACCAGGATTCGGTTGCCCTCGCGGCCTTCGTTACGCGACAGGTGCTCGAGCACCCAGACTTCGGACTCTTCTTCGCCGTTGAGAATGCGATGTTCGACCTGGGTGGTGCGAGCTGCGCCCGTCATGAGCTTGTCGAGTGCGGCGAGATGGCGGGTGCGATCCGCGGGCTCGGTCAGGGCCAACAGCGAAGTGCCGATCAGGTCGTCGCGCTCTCGACGAACCTGATCGCAGTACGCCTGGTTCGCGCTCACGATCATGCCCATCTCGTCGAGTTCGACGACGCCGATGATGTTCTGCTCGAAATCACTATTCGAGCCGTAGGGAGCTGCCTCGGCGTTCTGCAGGCGCCGACTGGCGACCTGATAATTCTTGCGAACGAAGTGGCCCAGTGTGCACACACCGGCCAGGGCAGTGGCCACACCCGCGATTCTGACGACGAACGGCAGCCAGCTCGGTGGTGCGCCATCAGGAATCGGAACGGTGCGGGTGGCAACAAAATCGCTGCCGACAAATGGGACCGACACCATCAGGTTGGCGTCGGCGCCGTCGTAGTCGATCGATGATTCGACGGTTCCGCCTGCGACCAAACGACTGAAACGACTGTCGACGGCGAGTTCATCGCCACGAAGGATCAGCACGACCCAACCGCTGGATGCGTTCTCGCCCACGGGGAAGTATGCGCCGAACCCATCGCTCACGAAGACCTGGCCCGTCGCGGCCGTGAAGGGCTCGGGCGAGATGCGTGCGCTTGCGACACTGAGATCGAAGCCTGCAGCTTCTGGGCTCGAGGTCTGTGAGCCGAACCGGTCGACCCCCGACGCCTGGGCCACCGCGTCTTGGAAGATCACGCGGTCGAGCGCCGGCAGGGTGCGACCAACGGCTGACTCGATCACGGCCGAAGACAGGGCAACTGACGATGACCCATCGGCGTCCTCGAGCCGCTGGGCCAGATCGGCTCCCGCCGCACTTGCTCGATCGAGGCTGCGAGCAATATCGCCCTCGAGTTCGGCCAGATCGTCCTGAAGGACATCGTCTGAACTCGCAGTGACGAGCGCCCGTGCGTCTCGGCGCTCGCGATAGTCGTCGAAGAGCACCAAAGAACCGACCAAGAGCACACCAATCGCGAGGACGATGGTGGCTATGAACACCAATCGTGCAGCTGAGAGTTCGGCTCGGGGCGATGACATGGAGCGCTTCTCTCTTCCGTGTTCTCTGGCGTCCTAGGGTGGCTATTTCTTCAACCCAGAAGTCTTCTCGTTGCTTCTGAGATGCACTATCGGGCGGATTCTACTGCCATTTCGGTAACGACTTAGCGAAACCGGGAAAAAATTATTACTCGCCACCCTCGGCAATCCCGATTGGTTCCGGAGCGAAGTAGAGCGCAAACACCGCACGATCTTCGAGGTCGAAAGCGTCTGATTCGATTCCCGTAGTGGTGTCGTAGACCGACGTGATGTACACACCCAAGAACTCGCTGTTGTCGTCGCGACGGTCCAGAGGGCACCACGCTGCGTCAGGCGAAGCGGGGTCACAAGTGGTCACACCATCGACCTCGGTAACGCCAGCAAAGGTCTCAGGGGTGAGCGAGTTCAGTATCGATGCGTCGTAGGTGTTGCACATGTTGGGAACACTTGCGGCCAGACAACCTGCGGGCGGTGCACCATTGGGATTGTCGGGGTCGCTCTTGTAGACGATGATGGTGCCAAGCACTGCGCTGTCTTGGCCTTCGCTGCCGCTGGCGCCATAGGCAGCCCGCAAGGCGTCGAGCGCTCGGAAATCGGCGTCACGAAGTTCGCCGGACAGCGCACCAACGCGTGCTGCAGATCGTGCTGCAGACGATGAGGTCCGCGACGCGGAGTAGCCGAGGCCGGCATCGAAGATCAACAGCAGAAGGCCGATGAAGATCGGGATGGCGATCGCGAACTCGAGCAAAGCTGCGCCGCGCTCACCCTTCTTGCGACGTTGCTTGAGATCGCTCATAGACAAAGTCATGGGCCGAGTTCTCCTCTGGTTTCGATCGCTTGCACGCTGGTTGCATCGACGGAGAAGTTGTAATCGAAGAAGATCTGGTTGATGATCGGCTCGTATTCGGCTCGCACGTATACGCCAAGAAAGCTGATCGTGTTGTCGGTGCTCGCCCGGTTCCGCGGGCACCACTGGGTGCCCAGGCCGCCATCGCAACCGTAGCTTTCCCGATTGAGGTTAAACCTGCCATCTACTGGCCTGTAGACGTTGCACACGTCGGTCTGAGAAAAACCGTCGATGCACCCAGGGGGGACCGGCGAGCTGCCGTTTTCGGCGCGATAGACAACGACGTATTGCACGTCGGCGGCTTGCACATCGCGCTCTACCAGGTGACGGATGATGCGGTAGTCGGCGTCAGCATTCGTGCTGGCGACAGCGCCCTGGCGGGCTGCGTCATCAACGGCGTTGTTCACCGAACTTCGAGCCCGAACGGCAAAGCCACCCTCGATGACTCCAAAGATCAATGTGAACAACGCAATGGAGATAATGGCAAATTCGACCATGGTTGCGCCACGACTCTGTGTGTCTCGTCGGCGCTTTGCCATGTGCATTGGATATCTCACAACCCTCAGTATCGGCCCTTACTACACAATAATGAACCCTTTGGGTAGATCTACCCGGGTTTGCCACGTGAGATCGAGTCCTGACAACGCTAGTGCATGCGCAAATGATCAGTGGATCGCAAGTGCTGCACTCGGTGCCTCACATTGGGTACAGTTTTGCTACGACCATCAGCCAACAAGGCCAAACGACGGAGGTACCTGCGGGAATTAGGTACGCGGAACACTCAACTTGCCCTCTAATCAGCCGATCTATGACGAGGCACAACTCACCACGGCGCCGATCCGCCTAGCCGTATGACTGTATGTAAAGCGGTCGTGCTTGTCCTGAAGCATCGGCCACCAAATCCCTCCTGGAGCATCCATGTTCTCGAGATCTGAAAAAACCGAAGATGTAATCGACTCGACGGCAGAGCCGTCGGAGCCACGCAGCCCGCTGATGTTGGCTGCAGTGGCAGGCCTGCTGGCTGTTGCTGGCGCCTTCTTGTTGGTGTCCTACTTGAACGGCGGTGACGATGACGTCGCCACCCCTTCCATAACGGTCGACGAGGAAACCGGCGAAGTCGTTGCGTCTGCCGACGAGACCAGCCGCCAGGTGCTGGTGGTTGTTGAGACCATTCCTCGTGGTACCTCGGTCACCGAACTGATCGAAGCCCCCACGGTCTACTTGTCGGCTCGGGCAGTCCCCGAGCAGTTCGTGGCCGCAGCGGCGATCACCTCGGTTGCCGAGCTGAGTGAACTCGAGGGATTTGTGCTGAGCTCCGATGCGCTTCCCGGCGAGCAACTGTTACGCGGCCGATTCCGCGATGCCAACGATTTCGACGCCACCAACGAAACATTCCTCGAAGCCGAAACCGACATCGAGATCCCCGACGGCCATCACGCCGTAGTCGTCAGCCTGCCCGCAGAAAACGCTTTCGGCGGCAACTTGGGACGGGGTGACAAGGTAACGGTCATCGCCAGCTTCCGGGTGTCGCCACCCGAGGCCGAAACCTTCGAGATCTCCGTGGTCGTACTGAACGAGGTCGTCGTGCTGAACAAAGATGACGAATCAGAAGAAGACCGAGGCCAGCTGTCCAGCGACTTCACCGGGTCTGGCATTGCCGCCGCTGGTGACATCACCCTCACGGTGGCAGTCACGCCCGAAGAACTCACCGACCTGACCTATGCCATGACCTATGGCGAAATCACGCTCGCAACGGCCGTCGAAGGCCTCACCAACGAAGACGGTCCCCGTGCAGTCACCACGCTCAGTCAAGTCCTGGGCGACGATGGCGTCTGGCTCACCGAGCTCGAAGATGGGAACCTGGTCGATGTGATCGGGCTGTACCCGAATCCCGAAGACGCCGAGGGCCAGAGCATTCAGCTCGACCTGCCCGATAGCTCCGATGAATCCAACGATCCCGACACCGATACCGATACCGACATCGACATCGAAGCGGGTGGCGGCGGTGCCGAAGCTGTCATCGAAGAAGATCCTGCCGGGGACTCATGAAGATCTTTAAGAAGGGCGACAAATCCAACACCGCTACTCACCCGGCTGCTCCACCAACTGCTGGTGGTTCCGACAACGACATCACCGATCTCGTCGACTGGTACCTCAATCCTGATGCTCCATCGCCGGTGGTTGACCAGGAGGCAACACAGCGGACGAACTCCCCACCAGCTCCACGGGTTCCTGGTGAACCAATACCCCCCGTTGCAGCTGCACCCGTGGCTGCACCTCCGGTCGCTGCGGCACAAGTTGCTCCGGCACCGGTAGCTCCTGCACCAGTTGCGGCGGCCCCCGTCGCTTCTGCACCGGCGCCCCCCGCTCCGCCTGTTCCACTGACCGCAAACACCAGCGCCGGTACCGTCGAGTACACGCCGGTGCCCCAGGTGAATCCTGCCGACGCCATGCAAGCGCCGGCCTCTGAGCCCGCCCCAACACCAGATCAGGACGAGTCGACCGACGGCAATCTGCCGGTGCGCTTCGAACGTCCACCGCTGACCGAGGAACTCAACGACCTCAAACGTGAAGCCAAAGACGCCCTGACCATCCGTCTTGGTTCGCTCCTGTCCGACAGCACCGTCTCCGAAGAGCAACTTCAGGAAATGGTGATCGAAGGCCTGGCCGACGTTCTTCTGAACCAAGACACGTCGTCGTACAGCGAGGCCCAACTCGACCAACTCGGCGACGAATTGTTGCACGACATCCTCGGCCACGGACCGATCGAGCCGCTGCTCGAAGATCCGCTGGTCTCAGAGATCATGGTCAACGGTCCGAACCAGGTCTTTGTGGAGCGCGCCGGAAAAATCTATGAAACCAGTGCCCGTTTCGAGTCCGATGCTCAGGTTCGACGGGTCATCGACCGCATCGTAAGCCGCATCGGTCGCCGTATCGACGAGTCTTCTCCAATGGTCGACGCTCGTCTGCCCGACGGTTCCCGTGTGAACGCCATCATCCCGCCACTCGCTGTCGACGGCCCATCGATCACCATTCGCAAATTCTCCAAACAGGCGCTCACCGAACAAGACTTGGTGGCCTATAAGACGCTCACATGGGAGTCCGTTGGACTCTTGCGAGCGTTCGTGGCCGGCAAGCTCAACATGTTGATCTCTGGCGGTACAGGTTCCGGTAAGACCACGCTGCTCAATGTCTGTTCGAACTTCATTCCCGAAGGCGAGCGAGTCGTAACCATCGAGGACTCGGTCGAACTTCGCTTGAACCAGCGCCATGTGGTTCGACTCGAGTCTCGACCAGCGAACATCGAAGGTCGAGGCGAGATTGCCATTCGCGACCTGGTCAAGAACTCACTGCGTATGCGCCCAGACCGCATCGTTGTTGGTGAGTGCCGTGGCGGTGAGGCACTGGACATGCTCCAGGCCATGAACACCGGCCACGATGGCTCACTGACGACCCTGCACGCCAACAGCCCTCGTGACTGCGTTGCCCGTCTCGAAACCCTGGTGCTGATGGCCGGTATGGACCTGCCCATTCGGGCGATCCGCGAGCAGATTGCGTCGGCGATCGACGTGATCGTGCAGCTGAGCAGGCTTCGTGACGGCACACGACGCGTCACGCACATCACCGAGGTTGTGGGCATGGAAGGTGACACGATCACGTTGTCCGACATCTTCCTGCTCGAAACACGCGGCATCGATGAACACGGCAACTACATCGCTGACCTCAAGCCAACCGGCTTGCGTCCGCTGGTAGCGGAACGCCTGGCCGACCACGGCATCGAGCTGCGCTCGTCACTGTTCGGCGATCCCATGGCAATGGAAGTTGGTTTGGGCTAATGGAACCGGCACTCGTCGGTGGCGTGCTCTTGATTCTTGCCGCCATCTTCATCGGTTTCAAGATGGTGATGCCTGGAGTCAGGGCCCAGAGCAATTCGCACTCTGCCGATGGCTTCTTCGAAGCCAAGGCGCGGGTGGTCGACACGACCACGCAGCTCATCGAGCGACGTTCTGGAAGCAGCCTGCAGGTCAAGCTAGAAAAGAGCGGGAGCCAGCTGCGGTCCGGCGAATGGCTGCTTGGCGTGGTCGCGGCCACGCTCGTGCTGGCCAGCCTGGGACTCCTTCGAGGCGGAATCGTGGTGATCGTCCTCATGGTGGTCTTCGTTCCGGTGGTTGCATGGTTCCTGCTGAACCGCAAGATCCAAAAGCGCCAGGATGCCTTCGCCGATCAACTTCCCGATCTGCTGCAAATGCTGTCGTCGTCGTTGCGCTCTGGTCAGAGTTTGCCCCAATCGATCGCCGCCATGGCTCCCGACATGGCCGCACCGGCAGGCGATGAACTGCGTCGAGTCGTGATCGAAAACCGCATCGGGCGAGATCTCATCGAATCGTTCAAGGACCTCGCTGCTCGCATGGACAGCCTGGACTTCGATTGGGTCGTGCGCGCCATCGAGATCAACTACCGCACCGGTGGTGACCTGTCGGTGATCCTGCGTCGGCTCGATGCAACTATCCGTGCCCGCAACCAGGTAGCCGGTGCCGTGCGTGCGCTCACCGCCGAGGGCCGAATCTCTGGCATCGTGCTCACTGCGCTGCCTCCCGGCCTGATGTTGGCCATACAATTTCTCAACCCCGAATTCATGGAGCCGATGTTCGAAAGTCCCATCGGCAGACTGTTGCTCATCGTTGCGGGTATTCAATTGTTCGTTGGCTCAATCTGGCTCTCACGCATGGCGAGGTTCAAGTTCTGATGTTCCTTCTCTTTCTCAGCAGTGCCCTCATGGGCATATCGGTGGCGATGTTCGTCTACCTGCTCCTCATGCGAGGCGTTTCGGAGATGGCCGTCGATCCCGCGGACCCGATGGACTTCGTGACAGCGCCGTCGAAGCCTGCCGCAGCAATACCCAACGAGCCCGGTTCGTCGAACCTGCATGAAGTGTTGTTGGCGCGTTCTCGCTCTGAGCGGGTGGTCAAGCCGTGGCTGGAAAAGGTCAACAGTCTCGTGACCGGTGCCACCCCACAGAAACGCATCGCCAAGCTCCACGACATGGCCGTCACCGGCGGCATCGCACAGACCTGGACCCCGCAACGCATCGCCATGGCTCGCACCATCTCCCTGGCAAGCGGTGTCACCCTTGGCTTGCTTGCGTGGCGAACCGTCTCTGGCGGCCGGGGAATCTTGCTGGCAGCAATCTTGGTGGCTATTGGTTGGCGAGGCTTCGATACCTACCTGACCAACCGAGCTCGTGCCCGCCAAGAAGCGATTCAAGCCGAACTGCCCGATATTGCCGACCAGATCGCCATCACCGTGCAGGCCGGTCTCAGCTTCGAACAGGCCATTGCGCGAACCGTCGACTCCACCGAGGGGCCGCTCTCCGACGAACTCGGTCGATTCCTGCACGACGTTCGCCTCGGGGCATCTCGCACCGGTGCGTTCAAGGGCCTGCAAGAACGCGCCGATGTCCCCGACATGACCAACTTCGTACGAGCAATCGCGCAGGCGGAAAAGACGGGTGTGTCGATCGCCGACGTGCTGCAGATCCAAGCCGACGAGTTGCGTACCAAGCGCCGCCAACGAGCCGAGGAACGGGCGATGAAGTTGCCGGTGCTCATGCTGCTTCCGCTGGTCACCTGCATCCTGCCTCCCCTACTCATGGTGCTGCTGGGTCCCGCCGTGATCCAGATCATGGAAAACGGGCTCGGCGCCGGCAACCTCTGATCGTTCTGCACGAGTAGTGGCTCATCGAGCAACCTTTGCCCGATGAGCCACTAGAGTGCTGGACCGCGTCACCAACCTGTTGGTGACCAATCAGCCCTCGTAGCTCAGGGGATAGAGCATTGGCCTCCGGAGCCATGTGCGCAGGTTCGAATCCTGCCGAGGGCGCAAAATTCTTGTTCGACCGCCGACCGACGCCTGTCCGACATTCCGTGTGACGACCACGAACTGATGCGGGTAACGTCTGTTCATGAGCCTCGAATGGGAGCAAGTCGTGGTTGCTTCATCGAACCCGGCAGCGCTGGGTCGATGGTGGTGCGAAGCACTCGGATGGATCGTGGTCGATGACGATCCACCGGTCTTCGAGATTCAAGCCCGGCCCGATCATTTGCCGGGGATCTTGTTCCTGGGCGTCGATGATCCCAAGCATGAAAAGAACCGGCTACACATCGATCTTCGTCCCGACGATCAAGCCGCCGAAGTCGAGCGACTCATCGAGCTAGGAGCATCTCGTGTCGACGTCGGGCAGGGCGACGCATCGTGGGTGGTGTTGGCCGACCCCGAAGGCAATGAGTTCTGTGTTCTCCAGAGCCCTGTCGCCACCTGGACACGCCTGAGCAGCAGGGCCCCCATCAGGCTCCGGGTTTGGAACCGCACCCGGTTACTGTCGTGGGGTGACCCCTGATGACATGCCCGCAGGCTTTCCGCCCGGGTTCTTCACCCGCTCCGACGAGGGCGACGATGCCCGCTTCTATGAGCCAGTACGGCTCGTGCAACACATCGACGACGCAGCCATAACCGCGGTCGGGGTGCTGTACGACGAGCTCAAGGTCGATGGGCGAGTGCTCGACCTGATGGGTTCCTGGATCTCGCACTTTTCCACTCCCCCGGCGGAACTCGTGGTGCTGGGCATGAACTGGACCGAGTTGCATTCCAATCCAATGGCCGACTCGGTCCTGGCGCACGACCTGAACACTGCGCCTTCGTTACCGTTCAACGACAAACATTTCGATGATGTCGTGTGTGCCGTATCGGTCGACTATCTGACCCAGCCCATAGAGGTGTTCCAGGATGTGCGTCGAGTACTCGGGCCAGGCGGCCGGTTCATCTGCACCTTCAGCAATCGTTGCTTCCCGACAAAGGCCATCCGGGGCTGGTTGATGGCGACCGAAGCACAGCGCTGCGACATCGTGGCGCGCTACTTCGAACTCGCGGGTGGCTTCGAACCCGCTCGAGTCGAGACTCGCGTCGAGGGCGGCCCAGGTGACCCGCTGTACGCCGTTTGGGCCACCGTGCAGTAGCCACGCCCGCGAGAGTTGTTGCTCCGCCTGGTGGTCGGGCACAGAAGCCCTTTAAGCTCGGTGCATGAGCACAGCCGAGGCCACCAAGCCCGCACGCGTCCGCTGGACGCACCAGTGGAAGGAACTCTACGACGAGGTCATCAACAGCGGCCTTTGCACGGGTTGCGCCGGCTGCGTGATTGCGTGCCCCCACGACGTGATCGGCTACAAGCACGAGCCCGGGCACTACAAGCCATTCCACCTCGAAGAAGAACTGGGCGAATCGAACTGCATTCACGGCGAGAAGGGCTGCACCAGCTGCACCCGGGCCTGTCCTCGATTCCGCGACTGGGAGACCGAAGCCGACGAGCATCTCTTCGGCCGAGTTCGTGAACCCGACGAGATGGCTGGCGTCTTCAAGGACATTTTGTTGGTCCGAGCCAGCGACGACTTCGTCTACGACACCGGCCAGGACGGCGGCCTGGTGTCGGCAATCCTGATCTGGTGTCTCGAAAACGACATCCTCGATGGCGCACTGGTGAGCCATCTCGAAGGCGGTGCCGATGGCGGAGGCTGGAAAGCCATACCCGGTGTCGCCAGCAACCGCGAAGAGGTTTTGGCCGGCGCCGGCAGTCGATACACCTACTCGGCCAACACCATGGCCTATGACGAAGCCAAGGAGCGGGGCTTGGAACGTCTGGCGCTGGTCGGCATGAGCTGTCAGACCTCGATTGCGCCAGTGATGTGGCATCGCAAGGTGGGCAAGGTCTCCAAGCCGATCAAGCTCAACATTGGCTTGTTGTGCTCCAAGTCCTTCGACGACTCGTTGTTCGATGAGCTCTTCGGCCTCAAGTACGGCTTGAACAAAGACGACATCGTCAAGATGAACATCAAGGGCGTGTTCCAGGTCTGGATGAAGGATGGCTCCTATCACGAGATCAATCTCAAGGAATGCCATGCCTGGACCCGCGAGGGCTGCATCCACTGCCCGGACTTTGCGGCCGAGCACGCCGATATCAGCACCGGCGGTATTGGCAACGAAACCGACTGGACGCTCACCGTGGTGCGCACCGATCTGGGTCGGGCCATCATCGAAGCAATGATCAAAGACGGGGCCATCGACACCCGCCCCGGCGACGACGACCCAGCGGCGATCGACCTGATGCGCCGCCTGTCGCAAAAGAGCCGTGAGCGCTGGCCCGAGTGGGCCAACGAAACCGCCAGAGTCGGACTTCCCACGCGCAAGAAATAACGAACCTTCTGGGTCAGACCCAGAAGATACACACCGAGCCTTCTGGGTCAGACCCAGAAGCAACGAGCGGATGGCTCTTTTGGCTATGAGCCGGCGATGCAGTCTCGCACGATGTCGAGCATGCGTTCTTCTACGGGAGTGAGCGTCTCGGCGGTGGCCAAGCTGCTGGGGTCGCCCTTGAGCTCACCGTTGGTCTCGACAAAGTCGGCAAATGCAATACCACTCGGGCCCGAGATCTCCGCGTAACTGCAGCGACAAACGTTGTTGGCGTCTTCGGCGAGATCTGAGTCGGTGAGCGCAACGGTGCAGCCTTCGAGCCAGTTCAGCTCGACCAGGCTGACCACGGAGCCGTCGTCGAGTGTTTGGGGTTGATCTGCGTAGCTTTCGGGGAACCCATCACTGCTACACGATGCAGCGATCAGCACGAGAAGAAGCAACGAGGCAATGGCTTTGGCGGCCTTGGCGAAAGCGGGGCGGCGAACAGGGCGAGACACGGCCGCAAGGTTATCTGCATTTCGCCGTTCCCGGTTCCTTGTCAGCCAGTGGTCTGCGTGAGTTCGCGAGCTCGTGAGAACACGGCATCGAGCATCTCTTCGGTGAGCCGCCCGGTGAACGTGTTCTGCTGGCTGACGTGATAGGAGGACAGAATCGTCAGACCGGAGTCCAACGGGACTTCGACCCCGTGGCCGAACTTCGGTCGCGGTCCGATGTCCAGATGCTGGGCCACAGCCTGGTACCCGATTCCGCCCAGTGCAATCACCACCCGCAAGTCGGTCAGGTACTCGAACTCGCGATCGAAGAAGGGACGGCACGCAGCACGTTCATCTGGAGTGGGCTTGTTGGCTGGCGGCGCGCACTTGACAGGAGAAGTGACCCAGGCATTGGTGAGTTCGAGTCCGTCGTGTTTGTCGATGCTTTCGGGTTGGTTGGCGAAACCAGCCCGATACATCGCCCGATAAAGCCAATCGCCCGAGCGGTCGCCGGTGAACATACGCCCGGTCCGATTTGCTCCGTGAGCGGCGGGGGCGAGGCCCACAACCATGAGTTGCGCCTGAGGATCACCGAAGCCCGGCACACCTTTGCCCCAGTACTCGTCGTCGCGAAATGACGCCCGCTTCTCCATGGCAACCTGCTCTCGCCACTCGACGAGGCGAGGGCAACGTCGACACTTCTCGACGTCAATCTCCAATTGGTGCAGTGCATTCACGCTGACAACGCTAGTTTTTTAAACCACATGGCACGCAAGAAGAGCACATCGACCACCCCACCGGCAATGACAACCGTTTTGTTGGTCCGTCACGGTCAGACTCCAACAACCGGCAAGGTGTTGCCCGGCCGAGCGAAAGACTTGCATCTGGGCGACGTCGGCATCGCCCAGGCAATCAAGGCAGGCGAACGAATAGGCGCACTCAAAAATGTATCGGCGGTGTACGCCTCGCCCATGGAACGCACACAAGAAACGGCTGCCCCGATCGCCAAGGCCACTGGTTGTCGAATCCGCACACGCGCTGGTCTGAATGAGGCTGACTTCGGTGAATGGACTGGCCAGAAGCTGGCCGACCTGCGCAAACTTCCCGAGTGGCGCACTGTTCAGAGTTATCCCAGTGGCTTCCGGTTTCCCAAGGGTGAGTCGTTTCCCGAAATGCAGGCCCGCATGATCGGTGCGCTCACCGACATCGTTGCTGCTCATCCTGGCGAAACCGTGGTTGCGGTGTCGCACGCCGACACGATCAAGGCCGCCATTGCCTCAGCGATGGGCACCCATCTCGATCAGTTCCAACGCATCGTGGTATCCCCGTGCTCGGTCACGGCGATCATGTACGGGCAGACCGGCCCCATCGTGTTGGCCGTGAATTCCACCGGCGACGACCTCACGTCGCTCGTGCCGTCATGAGCTCGCTCGATCGTTCGTTCGACCTGCCCGACGTCGACGCATTTGTCGCCGGCACCGTTGGACCTGCCGGCGAACGAGCATTCTTTCTGCAGGCGGTGGCGGGCACGCAGATCGTCACGCTCAAGGTCGAGAAGCAGCAAGTGGTTGCTTTGGCCGAATACCTGTCGAACATGTTGACCGATCTACCGCAACCCGAGACCGAGTCCGTTCCCGGACCAACTGGTCTGGCAACGCCGGTCGAGCCGGAATGGGCGGTGGCGTCGATGGGCGTCGCCTACGTCGAGAGCCGCGACCGTGTTGCCTTGTGGGCCGAGCAGATGCTGTTGCGCGACGATGACAGCTCTCCCGCAACCAGTCGCTTCCAACTCACACGGGGCCAAGTGCTGGCCTTTGTCACTCATGCCACCCAGCTCGTTTCCGCCGGGCGGCCGCCCTGCCCGTATTGCGAGGCGCCGCTGAACACCGCCGACGGCTGGTGTCCGTGCTGGAACTGATAGCCCGGTGAGCGACGACGAATCTCCTTTCCGCGATCGAGATCCGATTCCGAACGACGTGGCTGAAGACATCTTGCGCAGCGGTGACATCGAGGTGCTGGGCCAGATGCCCTGGAGCTCGAACACCACGCTGCTCTGCGACGTCACCCACGGTGACGACATCGTGCAGGCGGTCTACAAGCCACATCGCGGCGAGCGTCCACTTTGGGACTTCCCCGACGGGCTCTATCTGCGTGAGGTGGCGTGTTACGAACTGGCCAAGGCTATTGGATGGGACCTGGTTCCACCCACGGTGCTCATCGATGGGCCGGTTGGTCCCGGGTCGTTGCAGCTATTCATTCCGTGCAACTTCGAAGAGCACTATCTGACGATGAACGACGAGACACAGTATCAGGCGGCGTTTCAGCAGCTCACGGCGTTCGACATCGTGGCCAACAGCACCGACCGCAAGAGCGGGCACGTGCTGCTGGGCAACGACGGTCACATCTGGGCGATCGACAACGGGCTGTCGTTTCATGCCGAGTTCAAGCTGCGCACGGTCTTGTGGGACTTTGCCGGTGAACCCATCCCCGAAGACATACGCGCCGACCTCGTCGAGTTCGCGACCGACGGGCTCAGCGACGCGCTGATCGAGTTGCTCGACGACGACGAAGAGGTCGAAGCCACGCTCGAGCGCGCCGGGATCTTGATCCAAGCGGGCCACTTTCCCACCGACCCGACGGGCCGCCGCTGGCCCTGGCCCATCGTCTAGGACCCGAAGCCCGAGCGCAGGGCATTGAAAACGAATTCTTGACACCCCAGGGGTGTCAAGAATTGCTGCGCGCCAGAGAGACCGCGGTGCACCCTCGGCCCATTTTTGAGCGAATGCTCAAAAAGGTCTTGACGACGGTCCCCGACACCCGTAAGTTTACGTTATTGAGCGACTGCTCAATACACTTGATCAACTCATCCGGAGATGGTCGTGAATAAAGGAGCCCCCATGAACCCTGTTACCTGGCCTTACATCACCTACGCCCTTGTTGCCATTTGTCTGACCGTCGGTTTGGCCATGATCTTGAGCCGACATGGCAAGATTTTTCTCATGGAACTCTTTCCCGACGACACCCGGCTCGCCAAGGCGATCAACTCCATGCTGGTCACCGGCTTTTTCATGTTGAACCTGGGCTACGGCTTCCTGATCAGCCGCATCGACGCCGCCGAAACTGCATTCCAAGCCACCGAAGGCCTGATCCAGAAACTTGGCGTCCTGCTCGTGAGCCTGGGCGTGATCCACTTCGTGAACATCGCCGTGTTCTGGAAGATTCGCCGCAATCTCACCGAGAACCTGGCGGTACCCGTGCCTGCCAGCACCATGGTGCCCCCACCTCCGGGCCCGGCAACGCCAGCACCCGTAACGCCGGCCGGGACGTCGACCCTTGACCCGATGTTCACCTGGGCGAAGAGCTGATCGTGCGCCACCAACCTCTTTCGCCCATCGATGAGGAGTGGCCGCCGCGACGGTTGACGGTGATCTACGACGACCACTGTGAGTTGTGTCTGCGATGTTCGACCTGGCTCAGTCAGCAGGCGACCCACGTGGAAATGCGCTTCCTTCCCAGCAGCGATCCGCAGGTATATGACCTCTACGGCGAGCTCCCCTGGTACCGAATCGAACTCATGGTGGTTACCGACACCGGGGTGGCATGGGTCGGTTCGTCGGCTTTCGTGATGTGCCTGTGGGCTACGCTGCGCTACCACCGCACGTCGTACCGGCTGAGCGGCCGGTCGCTGGCGCCGGTGGCTGAGCGCTTCTTTCACACGGTGTCCTCGAATCGGTCGGTGGTTTCTGGCATGCTCAACCCCACCAGGTGTGAAACTGGGGCGTGTGGCCACCAACCGTCGCCACCACTTCCACCACCGCCGGTCGGCGCAGCCCGATCATGACGACAGCACTGGATGACGACGTGGCCAAGGCCAAGCGGAAACCGAGTTCGACAAGTGACGAAACCAAGGCACGGATCCTGGACGCCACCCTGTCGACGCTCAAGGCCGAAGGCATCGTTGGCACCAGTGCACGGGCTATTGCCCGAACCGGTGATTTCAACCAGGCGCTGATCTTCTACCACTTCGGTTCGGTCGACGATGCCATCGTTGCCGCCGTGGGCAAGATGAGCCAGAGACGCTTCGCCAACCATCAGGCCAAACTCGAGGGCGCAACCTCGTTACCCGAGATCGTTCGTATCGCCCGTGATCTGCACCATGACGACGCCGAGAACGACAACATGACGGTGATGGCGCAGGCGTTTGCCGGCGCAGCCGGTGACCCCGAGATGGGGCCCAAGCTCTATGCCGCACTCGCTCCGTGGAGCCAGATGATCGGCCAGGTGATCGAGCGAGTCGTGAGCGGCATGCCGGGCGCAACCTCGTTGCCGACCCAACAAATCGCCGATGCGATCAGTGCAATGTTCTTGGGCATCGAATTGCTCGATGACCTGGATCCCAGCCGAGATCACGCCATGCAGCTGTTCGACTCGCTGGAGAATCTGGCGGAGTTGGTCGACGATCTGTTGGCGACGCCACTGCTCGAGATGCTGCTCCCCGCTCGCGATGCCTAGCGTTGCTGACTGTGCTCAACGGCGAAGGCCCTAACGGCGCAGGCCCAGTAACGGTTCAGCTCAATACGCCCGTGCCGTAGCAGGCAGGGCAGGGGGCGAGCTTGCCGTCGGCATTATGGGCCCCCACGCCTTCACATTCCAGGCAGGCGGCTTCTGCGGATCGGGTCCTGGGTTGGGAGAGATCACCAACACCGTCGACTTCTACTGTGGTGGCACCACCGTGGCCGTGAAATCGCCCGGAGAGCCACATCATGGCGGCCCAGCAAAGCCCCAGCACGATCAGCAGCGCCAGCAGGTTGATTGCAAGGACAGCCATTGCTTGTCATCTTAGAGCGCGCCGACCATCACCCACATGTCAGGGGGCCTGGCCAGAACGAATCCTGCGACATCGACCTGCAAAGCAGGTACCACGTCGCAGAAGTCCGATTTCTAGAAGGCGGACTACCCGCGTGCAGCGAGTGCTTCGAGCAGTTGAGGCAGGACCTTGTGAACGTCGCCCACGATGCCCAGGTCGGCTACACCAAAGATCGGCGCCTCGGCGTCCTTGTTGATTGCAATGATCGTCTTGGAGCCCTTCATGCCAACCAGGTGCTGAGTGGCGCCGGAAATGCCAGCGGCGATGTAGACGTCTGGCTTGACGACTTTGCCGGTCTGGCCGACCTGGTAGCTGTACGGAACCCAGCCAGCATCGACGATGGCGCGGCTTGCGCCTGGTGCGGCCTTGAGTGCTGAAGCGAGATTTTCGACGAGTGCGTAGCTGTCGGCTTCGCCGAGGCCACGGCCACCGGAAACAACCACAGCTGCTTCGTCGAGCTTGGGGCCTTCGGTCTGTTCGACGAACGTATTCGTGATCACCGCAGTGCCGGTGGCACCCAGGTCGGGAACTGACAGTGCCGACACAGCGGCAGCGCCACCGCCGGTCTCGGATGCTTCGAACGACTTGGGGCGAACCAGGAAGATGCCGGGCTTGTCGGTCGTGAACTTGGTCTTGACCAGCGAAGCACCACCGAAGATGGGCTCGGTGCCGACCAGCCCGCCGTCGTCGACGATGTCGACGACGTTGGTGATGACCGATGCGTCGAGCTTGACAGAAAGGCGGCCGGCAACGTCGCGGCCCCCGTAGGTGGTGCCGATCAGGATGGCGGCAGGTGTGGCGCCGCCTTCGATTGCAGCTGCCATTGCGCCGGCAACGGACGGCCCTGGTAGCGCGCCGCCCAGATCACCGGTAGCCAACACGCTGGTCGCGCCATGAGCGCCGAGCTCGGCTGCTACGGCTTCGCCGTCGCCGCCGACGATGGCGACAACGTCGCTGGAGATGGCGCGGGCCTTGGCCAGCATTTCGAGGGTGATCGAAGCGACTGCACCTTCGGTGACCTCGGTATGTACCCAAACTGTTCCTACAGACATGGCAAGCCTCCTCAGATGACCTTGAGTTCGTCGAGGAATGCCACGATGCGCTGGTACGCCTCGCCCTCGTCTTCGATGATTTCACCGGCGTCTCGCACCGGTGCTTCTTCTACTGCGATGATGTCTTGCCCGGCACCAGCCCAGCCAACCGCGCCGGCGTCGATACCGAGGTCGGCAACGGTGATCTGGTCGACGGGCTTGGACTTGGCGGCCATGATGCCTTTGAACGACGGGTAACGGGGCTCGACCACGCCGGCGGTCACCGATACCAGACACGGCATCGGGCAAGTCACGTCGTCGTAGCCGGCTTCGGTCTGGCGCTGCACGTTCACGCCGCTGTCGGTCGTCTCGATCGACTTGGCGAACGTGACCGACGGCAGGCCCATGAGTTCAGCAATCTGCTCGGGGACGGTGCCGGTGTAGCCGTCGCTGGACTCGGTCGCTGCCAGGACCAGGTCGGGCTCGGCACGAGCAATGGCGGCTGCGAGCACCTTGGCGGTACCGAGGGCATCGGAGCCGGCCAGGGCGTCGTCGCTGATCAAGATGGCAGAGTCGGCGCCCATAGCCAGGGCGGTACGCAGACCATTGACCTCGCCGTTCGGGGCCATCGACACCAGGGTGACTTCGCCACCGCCGGCAGCGTCGACCAACTGCAATGCCATCTCGACGCCATAACTATCCGACTCGTCGAGAATGAGCTTCATGTCACGCTTGAGCGTCTTGGTAGACGGATCAAGTGCGCCCGGGTCAGCCGGGTCGGGGATCTGCTTCACGCAAACTGCAACCTTCATGTATGCAGTCTGGGCCGTTCGTGCACAACTTCACAATCCAATGACGAGTAAATTCGTATTTCTTTTTTCGCCGTTCCAGGCGAGACTGCTTGCGCTGTGCAACTTCTTTTGATCGTGAACCCGTTTGCATCGTCGGTTTCACCTCGTACGCAGGTGCTCGTTCAGCGTGCTCTGGGCGAGGAACACGACGTTCAGGTAGCGGAAACCACTCGGCGCAACCATGCCACTCGGCTGGCCGAGGATGCTGCTCGACGTGGGATTGACGGGATCGTGGTGCTCGGCGGCGACGGCACGGTGAACGAGGTGGCGAATGGCATTGTCGACACGTCATGCGCCATGTTGCCGCTGCCGGGCGGATCGACAAACGTGTTCTGCCGCACGCTCGGTCTGCCCGATGATCCGCAGGACGCAGTGCGCTACTCACTCGCTGCCATCGACCAGGATCTGCTCAAACCAGTGGGTATCGGTAGCGTCAACGGTCGTTACTTCCTGTTCCACACCGGGGTCGGCTTCGACGCCGCGGTGGTCGAACAGGTCGAACGCCAGGGCGACCTGAAGCGCTACCTGAATCACCCGCTGTTCGTCTACGCCGCGGTCAAGACCTGGCTGCGACACTATGACAGAAGCGAACCGGCCTTCTCGATCGAGTTCGACGACGGACGAGTCGACGATGGCTATTTTGCCATCTGTTTGAACACCGACCCCTACACCTATCTGGGCAACCTGCCGCTGAACGTTGCGCCGGGAGCAACCCTGGACCGTGGTCTGGCGGCGGTCACGCTTCGCAGCCTGCGCAGCTCGCACCTGGTGAAGATCGTGATCGACGCGCTGCGACCACCCGCAGGGGTCACGGCAAACAAACACCTCGACCTGCGAACAGATCTCGAACAGGCAACACTGCGCGCCCGCCGCCCCGTTCCGGTACAAGTCGACGGAGACTTCATCGGCACGTTCAGCGAGCTGGAGTTCCGCCACCACCCCAACGCGCTCCGGCTGGCAAGAACCGACCTACTGAACAGCTAGCCGCTGCTTTTCTTCGCTCCGCTTGGGCCGGCGTTCGCCGGAGAGCTTGCGGGGACCGTCGACTCATTTAGCTCGAACAGCCGCAGGCGGACTACCCGCGCTCCGTCCCTCCGCCGCTTTTCGCTCGTCCCTCGCTCTTGCGTTCGTTTCTCCGCTTGGGCCAGCGTTCGCCGGAGAGCTTGCGGGGACCGTCGACTCATTTAGCTCGAACAGCCGCAGGCGGACTACCCGCGCTCCGTC
>ENA-ORXR01000569-ORXR01000569.1-marine-metagenome-genome-assembly--contig:-NODE-569-length-48715-cov-9.016078_pt1 | contig 48715 bp, 40 predicted proteins | sample MGYA00237866_ERZ511479 | MGnify/ENA metagenome assembly ERZ511479
CGCAATCTGCACCATGAAGGCCCAATCGTCAGCACCTGCCGGTCGCGCGCGCGAGTTTCCCGGCTTGCGTTTCCGTCCCCGATCCCGATCCCGGTCTTTGGCAGCGGCCATGCTTGCGCCGCTCGCCTGTGCCCTGCCGTTGACGCTGGCCGGCTTTCCTTCGCTTGTGATTGCACAGGCCATCGGCCCGACTCTCGATCAGTACGTTGGCAGGCAGGAGCGGACCGAAACCGACGGCCCGTCGATGAAACTCGGCGAAACCGATCTCTATCCGTCACTGCGGGTCGACGCGGCCCAGAACCAGAACGCCTTTCGTACCCCCGATGACGAGACTGCCGCCACAGGCTTCGTAGTTTCGCCGCGCTTGCTCTGGGTCGCTGATCGCCGTCTGCTGACGCTACGCGCTACCTACAACGGTGAGTATTCGCAGAATGAAGAGAGCGCTCTCGAGCATGCTGATCACCGACTCGGTCTTGGCTTGAATGCCGCCATCAGCAGCCGTTTTCGCTTCGATGGCCTGCTGCGCTTCACCAGGGGCCACCAGGCGCCGGGATTCAACTTCACCCGCGGTAGGGGTGACACCTTGAGTGCACCGGTCAAATTCAACCATACCGATCTCCTCGGCTCCTTCACCTATGGTGCTGCGAGGGCCCGTGCAAACATCACGGTCGGCCTGCGTGTCGACAACCGTGACTACACCAATCTGGACTTTTTCACGGCCGGCCGGGACTACCTGGCGGTGGAACCCTATACGCGTTTTTCCCTGCGGGTCAGTGGTGATACGCGTGCACTGGTCGAACTGCGCTATCAGAAAAATGATTTCAGCGGAGACACCCTTGATCGCCAGGATGCGTCGGTACTGGTCGGCGCGACCTTCGCCGCAACCGGCCAGTCGACGGGGGAACTGAAAGTGGGCGCGACGACGTCGGCCTATGACAGCGAGCTTCGTGACGATGTCACCACGACCATCGTCGAAGGCAATTTCTTCTATCAGCCCCGAGAATTCAGTTTCTTCGAGTTCAGACTCATGCGTGAACTCGACAACGCCACCGGGGTCTCGCTCGACAGCACATCGAGTGACGCGACGGTCCGCGATACCGCGTCACTCGACTGGAACCATGACTGGTCCGAGCGAGTTGCCCAGCGTACCTACCTCGGCTACGAGTCCTTGACGCGCGGCTGCCCGGAGCTTGGTGAGACCACGGCTACCGCCGGTCTTGAACTGTCCTTCAGCGTGCGCCGCTGGCTCGACCTTGGCGGCAGCGCACAGATTGATCGTGGTAACGGTCAAGACTGTAATGACGCCGATGCATCGATCGATGCGAGCGAGCTGGATTACGACACGGTTCGAGCAGGAATTTTCCTCAAGGCGCGTCTGTAGGTCAGGGGAAATGCGTATCAGTCAGGGTCGCGTATCTGTCAGGATCGTGTATTTGTCAGAATCGCGTATTTGTCAGGGTGGATATTCCACGATGACCTTGCGACCCCGGCGCTGATCAGTCAGCGCTCTGGGCCACGCAATTCCGCTTGAGCTTGTCAACTATCTGTTCATAATGACCGGTTTTGTGCGGAAAACCCGCTCTGTGTGAGAAACTATGCGGCTTCCAGCGTGTCGAGCATCCAGAATCCGGTCCTGTACCCGACCTGATCGTTTCCGGCCTCGCCGTATTGGGTGACAGTTCCTACTGAGCTTGTCGTGTTGTTCTAAGCTTTACCGCAGTAAAACAAATGATAGAGAAGTGCTGATGATCGCTAGAACGCATCGATCCATGGGGACGCTCGCGTGCCTGTTTGCCGGACTATTGCTGAGTGCTTGTGCGTCGACGTTCTCCGAGCCTGCCCCGGAAGCAGGAACGGGCGTCGAGAGTGTACCCGCGGACACCACCGTCGATATCGAACCGTTCGGTGATGCCGAGCCGGCAGCGACGGTGCTGGCGGTTGACGATGACCCGTCGGGATACATTCTCGGTCAGGGCGACGTCATCGGCATACAGGTGTTCGACGAACCCGATCTGACGCTCGAAGCGCGCGTCGGCTCCAGCGGCGTCATCAATTATTCCTACCTCGGCGACATCAAGGTCACCGGGCGCACGCCGCTCGAGCTCGAGCGCCAGATCAGTACGCTGCTCCGCGAGGGTTATCTGGTCAATCCTTCGGTCAACGTGACGGTCGTGCAGTATCGCCCCTTCTTCATCAATGGCGAGGTACGCTCGCCGGGCGGATACCCCTATCAACCCGGGCTGACGCTTGACAAGGCCATTTCGCTCGCCGGCGGCATGACCGATCGGGCTTCGACACGCAAGATGTTCGTCATCAAGGCTCTGGGCGATTCCGACGAGCAGGAGCGCGTCGGCATGAACTACCGGGTTGCTCCGGGTGATGTCATTTCCATTGACGAGGGGTTCTTCTGATGGCACGAGCAGCGTCATACGAGGACGACTACGCCGATGAGCCGGGTCGGGATGAGGGTGGCTCGTTCACCGATCAGCTGGATCTGCAGCAGTACTTGCGCATCCTCCGCAAGCACAAGTGGCCGATCACGCTCTTCACGGCGCTTATCACCTGTCTGGCGGCTTACTATGCGTTCACGGCAACGCCTGTCTACAGTGCAACCTCGACCCTGCTGATCGAGCCGCAGGGCACCAATCCGGTCACCTTCGAGGGGTTGGTCGGGGCCGACGCCGAAACACAGGACTATTACGAGACACAGTTCGAGCTGCTGAAGAGTCGTCAGCTCGCCTTTCGCGTCATCGATGCGATGGATCTGTGGAACCTGCCCGAGCTTTCGCCGAAAGGTGGTGGCACAGGGCCGGCTCGTGACACGGGCTCGACGGGCGCCGCGACAACGAGTAGTGCGACAGAGGCGGACAGCACGGAAGATTCGGCGGGTGGGTTCCGCGCGGCGCTCGATTCGGTTGCCGCGAAGCTCGGACTGGGGGGCGACGAAAGTGCCACCGAGACCGGCGTGACGCCGACCGAGGCCACCGATGCCACCACCGGCGTAGGGGTCGACACTTCGGTGATCGTCGATACCGAGGCTTCGACGACGATCGAGCCGGTGCGTTCGATGAGTGTTGCTGATCTGAACGACCCGGATTCCATCTCGCAGGAACTGGACGTGGCGGCCATGCTCGATGTGCCGGAAACGACGCCATGGCAGCAGACGGTCATGCGTAATTTCATGTCGCGGTTGACCATCGCTCCGGTCAGGAAGACGAAGCTGGTGAAGATCAGTTTCGAATCCACCGACCCGGCGCTGGCTGCACGCGTTTCGAACATGGTCGGCGAGCAGTACATCGACAGCTATCTCGACGCCAAGATGGAGCTCACCACTAAGGCTGCCACTTGGCTGAACGAGCGGCTGCAGGCGCTCAAGGGCACGTTGGACGAGTCTGAGGACCGCCTGATCGCCTTCAAGCAGGCGGAAGGCCTGGTCGATGTGGATGGCAGCGTCGGTCGCCTCAACGAGCAGGAACTCCTGTTGGTGACGGCCGAACTTGCCACAGCGCGCAGCGAGCTTGCTGATGCGGCCGATCTCAGTCGGGAAGTCGCGGCCGTGCAGGCGCGACCGGAATTGCTCGAATCGATCCCGACGGTGCGGTCGGACCCGCTCATCCAGCAGGTCAAGATCGAACAGGGCCAGGCGCAGCGCGAGCTCGACGAGCTGTTGAATCGCTATGGCGAGCGGCACCCGCGGGTCGTCGATGCGAAATCCCAGCTCGCCTCGCTCGACACTAACTTGCGGGGGCACATCGAGCGTGTTGCCGGCACCATCCAGAAGGACTACCAGCTGCTCCAGCAACGGGTGGCGACCATTCAGGGAAAACTGGCCACCGGCAAGCAGGAGATACAGGCGATCGGCACGAAGAAATTCGAGCTTGACGCGCTCGAGCGAGAGGTGGCGACCAACCAGAGCATCTACGACACGTTCTTCAACCGGATGACCGAAGCGCGGTCAGCCGATGGCCTGGACAACGCGAACGCGCGTGTTGCCGACTACGCGGTAGCGCCCCTGCAGCCGGTCAAGCCGAAGAAGCAGCTGATCATCGCCCTGGCCGCGCTCGCCTCGCTGGTGCTGTCGATGCTGATGGCCTTTCTTTATGAGCAGATGGACGACACCATCAAGGGCACCAGTGATGTCGAGCGCAAGCTCGGCGTGAACTTGCTCGGCATCCTGCCACTGATCAAGACGGGTGTGTTCGGAAAGCGCGATGCGTCCGGGCTACCACTGGATCCGACGACGGTCGCCGACAAGAAAGGCACCTTTGCCGAGTCGGTCAATACCGTTCGTACGGCGCTGAGTCTCGGCGATGGCGATGTGCCGCGCAAGGTGGTGATGGTGACTTCATCGATACCAGGCGAAGGCAAGTCGACTGTGTCGTTGAACCTGGCGTACTCGATGGCGCAACTCGAGCGCGTGCTCATCGTCGACTGTGACCTGCGCCGTCCGACGATGGGCAAGGTTGCGGGTCTCGATCGCGTTACCAGCGGCTTGACCGATCTCATCATGGGAACGGCACCGGCGCGCGACTGCATCAAGCGCGGCATGTTCGACGGCTCGATGGATGTGCTGCCGGCTGGCCGTCCGGTAGACCAGCCGCTCGAGCTGCTGTCGTCGAAGCGCTTCGCGAAAATTATCGAACAACTCTGCGAACACTACGATCGGATCGTGCTCGACTGCGCACCGACGCAGGCCGTCTCGGACGCACTGGTGATCAGCAAGATCGCCGATTCCGTGGTCTTCGCGATCAAGTCGCACGACACCTCGATCGAACTCGCGAGACGCGGTCTGCAGCGACTCGGCCAGGTCAACGCCCGTATAGCAGGTGTGGTCATCACGCAGGTCGACATCGACAAGATCGTCTCCTACGGGGGTGATCACTACTATCAGGGCTACTACGACTACTACGGCTACAACGACAATGGTGACAAGGTCGGTGGCGATCGTCTGCACCTGAGCCACGACGAACTGATCAGCATCAAGAGCGACGACCGTGACGTGGCCCTCGATCTGGACTACGGTTATGGCAACGGTGGCCCGGCGGAGCGCAGCGCCTCCCATCGCGGCTCATCCGATCGTGGTTCGTCTGAACGTCGACATTCGTCTGATCTCGGTGCGCCCGAAGAACGGCCGCGGCGTTCCGAGGAGGCGCGGGTGGAGCGAACACGAGTGTTCGAGGCCGAGCAGGGCGTCGATCGTCGATCCCGAAATGGCCGAATCGACGACCATGACCGCACCGACGACATGTTCGAGGGCTTCGCGGAAGATCATCAGCGACGAGCACCTGACAGGGCGGCACCTGACAGGGCGGCAGCTGAAAGGGCGGGTTTCGATACCACCCAACGAACCGGATATGCTCGATCCTCTGACTCGCGTGACAGTCGGCGTCAAGACCCGAACGATCCGCGTCGACTGAGCGACGACCTCGATATCCTCTAGCGGGGATGATCAGACCACGACCGGCTCGATGGTGAGGTCGACGCCGTAGCGTTCGCGCACGGCGTCGGCAATTTCAGAAGCCAGGGAGAGCAGGTCTGCGCCCCTGCCCCCTCCGTGGTGCACGAGGACCAGGGCCTGTTCGGTGTGAACACCAACCCCGCCGCGGCGCGCGCCCTTGAAACCACAGGCATCGATGAGCTGGGCAGCGGCAAGCTTGACGCGGCCCAGCCCGTCGGGATGACCGACGAGACCGGGTGTGAGACGCGCTAGCGATGCGAAGTGATCGGCGTCGACCAGCGGATTCTTGAAGAAACTGCCGGCATTTCCGATGAGGGCCGGATCGGGTAGTTTCGAGCGTCGGATGCGGACCACGGCGGCGGCAATGTCGCGCGCCTGTGGATGCTCGATTTCCTGCTGCTCGAGCTCGCGAGCGAGGCTTGTATAGTCGGCCACCAAGTCACAGCTACTGCCGAGACTCAGCGTGATCGAGGTGATCACGTGCTCGCCGCGCTGTTGCTTGAACAGGCTGTCGCGGTAGCCGAAACGGCAATCGTCGCGGACATGGACGCGCCACTCGCGGCTTGGCAGGTGGAAAGCACGCAGCTGCAGGAGTCGGTCAGCCAGTTCAACACCGTAAGCGCCGATGTTCTGCATGGGCGCGGCGCCGGTATCGCCTGGAATCAGGCTGAGATTCTCGAGCCCGTTGAGGCCCCAGTCGAGACTCTGCCGAACCAGTTCGTCCCACGGGACACCGGCGCTCGCCGTGAGTATCTCACCGTCGCGAATCACGCTCGCGTCGGTCTGGCGAATCACCAGTCCGGGCACGTCTCGGGTCAGGACGACATTGCTGCCGCCACCGAGCACGAACACGGGCCAGCGGCGGCCCGCCGCATATTCGATCGCTTCCTGCAGTTCGTCTTCGCTCGCAACGCCCGCGTAGTGTTCTGCGCGCACATCGAACCCGAGGGTGTTCGATGTGCGCAGCGAATAGCGGTCGTGGACGATCATGGCGGGCTGGTGACCCGTCGCTGCTGCTTACCTTGCGAATGACCCGGCAGAGGCGTCAGGCGCTCTTCACCGCCTGTAGCGGAGCTGCTTCCGAGTGCGCTCCCGGTCGGCCGATGCAGTCGTAGACGAGACCCGCTTCAACGACGTGATCCGGTTCGTACAGATTCCGACCATCGATGATCAGCGGATTGGCGAGGCTATCCCTGACCTTCACGAGATCGACGCTGCGGAACTCGCGCCATTCGGTATTGATCAGAAGCGCATCGCAACCCTCGAGGGTATCCATGGCGGTGCCGACGAGTTCGAGCCGCTTTTCTTCGGGGTAGAAGTGGCGCATTTCCTTCATGGCGACGGGATCGTAGGCGCGGACGCGTCCGCCGGCGGCGAAGATGGCCTCGATCAGGACCCGGCTGGGTGCCTCGCGCAGGTCGTCCGTGTTCGGCTTGAACGACAAGCCCCAGACCGCGAAGGTCTTGCCGGAAAGATCATCGCCGAGCTGACGTGTGAGCTTGGCGAAGAGCACGTGCTTCTGCCGATCGTTGACGCTCTCGACGGCCGCGAGGAGTTCAGCCTCGTAGCCTGAGCTGCGTGCGGTGGACACGAGGGCTTTGACGTCTTTCGGGAAGCAAGAACCGCCGTAGCCACAGCCGGGGTAGATGAAGTGGTAGCCGATGCGCGGGTCGGAGCCGATGCCGACGCGGACGTCCTCGATGTCGGCGCCAAGCCGATCGGCGATGTTCGAGAGCTCGTTCATGAAGCTGATCTTGGTGGCAAGCAACGAGTTGGCGGCGTACTTGGTCAGTTCGGAGGACTTGCGGCTCATGAAGATGAGGCGATCGCGGCGATTCCGGCAGAACGGCGCGTAGAGATCGCGCATGACCTCGATGGCGTGCTCGCTGTCGGTGCCGATGACGATGCGATCGGGCTTCATGAAGTCCTCGATGGCGGCGCCTTCCTTCAGAAATTCCGGGTTCGAGATGACGTTGTACTCGATCTTCTCGCCACGGGCCTTCAGACCTTCGGCAATGACACTCTCGACCATGTCTCCGGTACCGACCGGCACGGTCGACTTGTTGACGACGATCTTGCTGTCGTTCATGCGCTCGCTGATGGTCTTGGCAACGGCGGCTACGTATTGCATGTCGGCCGAGCCGTCTTCGCCGGGTGGGGTGCCGACGGCAATGAACTGCACTTCGCTGTGCGCGACGGCACGGTCCATGTCGGTCGTGAAGTCGAGACGCTCGGCGTCGACGTTGCGCTTGATGACATCATCGAGACCCGGTTCGAATATCGGGATGATGCCCTTCTTCAGGTTGGCGACCTTGGTCTCGTCAACATCGACGCAGAGCACCTCATTGCCCACGTCGGCGATCAGAGCACCGGTGACCAGGCCCACATAGCCTGAGCCGTAGATGGTTACTTTCATGATTAGTCCTTTGGGATGGAGAGCGCGTCATCCATTCGAGGAGAACGATGTAGCCGGTGGTGTAGCTGAGTCCCGGTCACAAAACGAATTCGGAACGGGAGAATGGCGTCGAACAAGCTCTGAGCCTGCCGGAACTGTGCCAATGACCGCGCGCGCATTATAGACCGATGCAGAATGCGAACTCACGCAGCTCACGGGCATGAGTACGAAGTTTAACAAGCATCAGGCGCCGTCGGTGTCAACGTAGTGACGCACGATTGGGCGTTCAGGTCGCTAGCAGGTCAGCAGCCGGTCTTGCAGCGACTCACAGCGGTGCATGAACTGACGCGTGCTTTCGGGCATGGGTACCCGGGCGCGTGCAACCCAGTTGATCAGGTCACGGCCGGCGCAGAGCGTGTTGTAGGCCTCCTCCATTACATAGCTGCATTCACGCGTGCACATGGGCTTCAGAGAGGGGCGCAAGGCACCTACCGCCTCGCCAGCGGCGACGAATCGTGGCCAGATCTCGAAGATCGAGTCGTCGGCCTTCATGGTCTCGCATTCGTGCCGGGCGGCCGCGCCGAACTCGTCGATCAGCTCGCCGAGGCCTTCGAACTCGTCGCGTTCGCCGAGTGTGTCGATGATGATGCTGGCCAGTCGATCGATATTGGCCATGGTTTGCGCGATCTTGATGTAACGCGATTCGTAGTACTGGGCGATAGGCAAGGTGAAGGCCCGGAAGGGTTCTCCCCACAGTTCATCGATGCCTTCCTCGCCGCTCACATGGCGAACGTCGCGGCCCAGTTCGAGCGCCTCCTTGAAGCAGTCGCCGCACGCTTTCATCAGCTCATTACCGCGACTGATGCGAACGCCTTTCTCCTCGAGATCCACGATTGCCGTGAAGATGTCGGTGGCGCGGTTGAACAGGGCGCCGGCGAGCATGGCGGCATTGACCCGCTTGAGGGCCGGATCGGTCTGTTGCTCCCAGACGCCGCGTGCCATGGCAAGGCGTTCACCGGGCGTGTTGATGCCCGGTTCGGTGTGGTGAAAGGCGCGTCGGGTGAGATGGTCGATCAGGCGCTTGCGCGCAGCTATCGACTCGTCGAGCGGCTCGTACCAGCGCACCCAGTAGCCGTGGAACTGGATGTATTCGGTTCCCTGCAGAATGCGACGCTCACCGTTCTCGGGCATGTCGACCGAGGCCTCGTCGGCTGGCTCCCGCGTAGCGGAGTCTGGCAGATCGTGCGGTGGAATGGTGCCGCGAGCGCTGTCGATGGTGGCGCTCGTCGATGCCTGCGGGCGCACGACAGGGTTCGCGAGCGTGCTCGCGGGGGATGCACTGATCATTAAATAGCCAGAAGACACTGATGCCGCCAAAGTATAACGAGATGGAGAGTTTCACTATCGCAGGTGTCGCGCCAGCTGAGTGTGGCGGAAGCCGCGTTCGACGACTCTGGCCACGCTTGCGTGAGCGCTGGCACTTGCACATCGTGTGCTACGTCACTGATTCGACACATGTCGCGCGGCCCTTGTCAGGTAACTGGCGCAGGCAGCGTGTGCGATTCGAGCTTCACGAACGGGCCGAGGGAGTGTCGTTCGGTGAATGGCACCTGTCACTTGTTGACAAGTCAGGGTGCTCGACAAGGCTGGGTGTTTCAAAAATCACGGGGCTGTTCAAGATCAAGTGCTCCGCAAGTCACGGTGTCTCTGCGATGAAGATCGCGCGTCGTGGTCGTGGATGGCCCTCGACGGTCAATGTGGGTTGTTCCGCGTCGAGTGCGTCGGCCAGCGACTGATGAGGCATCCAGGGCGTCGAGCGTTGCTCGCGGGTATCGGTGACGTCCACTGAGACACAGCGGACGCGCTGCCAGCCCGCTTCGTCGAGCCACCTCGCCACGCGAGCGATGCCTGGCAGGCACCAGATATTGCGCATGCGCGCGTACCGGCCATCGAGTTCGATCGCGTCATCGTGAGGCGAATCGGAGACCAGGGTCTCGAGCACCAGCTCACCGCCGGGGCGGAGCGCGTGCAGCAGTTCGTCGAGATGCGCGTGGTGATCCCGGCGGTGATAGAGCACGCCCATCGAGAACACCGTGTCGAAGGTTAGCAGCGGCCCGGGGAGGGTGTCGAGCGTCAATGGCAGGATGTGCACGGCCGAATCGGCTATGTAGCGCTGCAGCGCTTCGAACTGGGCGATGAAGAGGAGCCCGGGGTCGATACCGAGCGTGAAGGCGGCACCGGATGCTCGCATGCACCACAGGTGAAAACCGCTGCCGCAGCCGACGTCGAGCACGGTGCGCCCCTGGAGCGGCTGGATGTGCGGTAGCAATCGTGCCCACTTCCAGTCCGAACGCCACTCGCAGTCGATGTCGATGCCGGCAATACGGAAAGGTCCCTTGCGCCAGGGTCGCAGTGCCTCGAGGGCCTGCCGAAGGCTCGCCCGATCGGCTTTGTCCACAAGCTCGCGGGTGGTGCAGACGGTGCCGTCGATGAGTGTGAAGCCTGACGTGTCGGATCGCGTGTCGGATTGTGTGTCGGATTGCGTGTCGGATTGCGGCACGGAGTCGAGTACCGGGAACGACCTGAGGGCTGCGCGCCAGTCCGGGAGGTTGCCGTGGCGGAGGGCCGGGCCACGGTCAATGACGGCGGTGATGAAAGCGTCGCTCCAGGGGGCCAGAGCGGTGCCGGCGAATATCGCCGCGAGGGCCGCTGGGTCGAGCCGGTAGCAGGCCGGGTCGATATCGCCTGTCGCCAGACCGTTGCCACCGACATCGATCACCGGGTCACCGATCACGGGTCGGCACGAACGGCGACAAGCGAGACGAAATTGAAGCACTGGAACCAGACGCTGATCTTCCCGAAGCCGGCGCGGCAGAGACGCTTCTCGTGTTCGGCCAGAGTGTCCGGCACGAGCACGTTCTCGAGTGCCGCGCGCTTCTGCGCGACTTCCAGCTCGGAATAGCCGTTCGCGCGCTTGAAGGCGTGATACATCTCCCTGTGCTGGGTATCCACCGCCGGGTCGTCGAAGCGGATCTTCTCGGAGAGGATCAGGATGCCTCCAGGTTCCAGTGCGGTGGCGATGCGCCGCAGCAACGACTCGCGTGCACCCGCGGCGATGAACTGCAAAGTGAAGTTCATCGCCACCACCGATGCCGGCGCCAGCGGAAAAGACACCAGATCGGCTTCGTGCAGCTGTATGGATGCAACCGCGAGATGATCAGCTTGCGCCGGGTGCGAGAGTCGCGACGGGTGCATGGGTCCCGCGGCCGAAAGGGCGTCCCGCGCGCGCGCGATCATGGCGGGCGAACTGTCAATTGCATGGATCACATACGCCTTGCCGCGTGGTCCGGTGGGCGATCCTTGCGTCGATCCGGCTTCCGACCGTACCAGCGCATCGCGCATGCTCAAGGCACTTGCCCCGAGCGAGCAGCCAAGGTCGTACAACGCGGTTCCAGGCTTGGCATGCCTGGCCGCGAGCAGACCGGTTTGCGCGATGATCGTCGCGTAGCCCGGAATGGAGCGATCGAGCATGTCCGGGAACACGCGGGCGACGGTGTCGTCGAAGCGGAACCCCGACACGCTGTCGCGGGCAGCTGCGAACAGGGTATCGCGGTTCACGTTTGCACTAGCCGTTCGTGTAGCAGCCGGTCAATTGCACGATTACGTCGTCCCTGTTTATTGCCCCTTTAGTGCCCCTTGCAGTGCCCCTTGCACTGTCACTTGCGTGCAGCCAGCGTGTCGTGCAACTCCAGCACCAGTGCTTCGGTGGTGGGCCAGTCGATGCAGGCGTCGGTGATGGATACGCCGTGCTGTAGCGTGGCTGGATCGGTAAGCTTCTGGTTGCCGGCACCGAGATTCGACTCGAGCATCATGCCGATGATCGACGATGAGCCTGCGGCCAGCTGGGTGGCGACGTCCCGCGCGACGACGGGTTGCAGCTCGTGGTTCTTGTGCGCGTTGGCGTGCGAGCAATCGACCATGATGCGGGCCGGCAGATTGGCCGCGGCGAGCGCAGCTTCTGCGTCGGCAACATCCTTGGCCGAGTAGTTCGGTTCCGCACCACCGCGCAGGATGACATGCCCGTGAGCGTTGCCGCGGGTGCGCAGCACGGTGGCGCGACCGTCGCTGTCGATGCCGAGAAAGGCATGTGGCGAGGCGGCCGATTGCAGGGCGTTGATGGCGACCGCGAGACTGCCATCGGTACCGTTCTTGAAGCCGACGGCGGTCGACAGCCCGCTCGACATTTCGCGGTGCGTCTGCGACTCGGTGGTGCGGGCGCCGATGGCTGACCACGAGAACAGATCGGAAAGATATTGCGGGCTTATCGGATCCAGAGCTTCGGTACCAGTCGGCATGCCGGCTTCGGCGAGATTCACCAGGAGTTCGCGTGCGGTAGCGAGTCCCGTCTCGATATCGAAACTGTCGTCGAGATGCGGGTCGTTGATCAGGCCCTTCCAGCCTACGGTGGTTCGTGGCTTTTCGAAGTACACGCGCATGACCACTTCGATCTGCGTCGCGACGCGCTCGCGCAAGCTGCCGAGCCGTTCCGCATACTCGCCTGCCGCGCCGACATCGTGGATGGAACAAGGACCCACCACGAGCAGCAGTCGCGGATCTCGACCGGACACGATCGCGTTGACGGCCCGGCGACCGGCTTCGACGGTGGCCGTTGCGTTAGCGGTGCGCGGGTAGCGTCGGCGCAGTTCGGCCGGCGTCGACAGCGTCGACTCGGAGAGGATGTTGGTATTCGACAGCGGCTCGTTGACAACGACGGCTGCGGGGCCGGTACGGTTCATGGTCGGGTCTTGCTACGGACAGTTCAGGTAGGCGTGAGGTTACACGAGGCGTGCGTCCTTTCGCTACGGGTCGCTACGAAGCCAGTCGCTAAGGGTGCTCTACCAGCCGGAGTCCCCCTGCCGCATCGACGCCGATCGCGCGACGCTGGTCGAGCAAAGCTTCGAGATCATCTCCGATAAGGGGTTCACGCCAACCCGTCAAGGCTTGCTTGCCCTCTCCGGCGACGACTCGCTCGAGCAGCTTCGGGGGGACCAGCAGCCCCGGGGCAATGCCGAGTTCCAGACCCTTCTGGTGTACCCAGGCATCGAGCAGATGCACCTGCGCGAGCAGCCCGGCATCGAGTTTCTTTTTCTTCCTGAATTCCGGCAAGGGGTCAGGCGTGCGCTTTTGTGCGTCGGCGATGAGCTCGATCAGCTCCTTGCCGTGTCGCTCGCGCGACTTCCGGTCAAGGCCCCGCACGTGACCGAGTTCGCTCATGCTGTCCGGCCGCTGCTGGGCAAGGGCCAGCAACACATCGTCCTTGAGCAGCCAGTTGCGTGGCAGGTTCCGCTGCCGTGCGGTCAGCTCGCGCCACTCGGCGAGCGCCTGGATGACGGCCAGTGCTGGCCCCTTGTAGCGCTGCACGTTGCGGATGCGCTTCCAGCGATCGCCGGCCGGCTGGTCATAGGTTGCCGGATTCTCCGCCACCGCGAATTCGGGCGCGAGCCAGGCGAGGCGCCCGGCGCTCTCGAGTTCCTTGCGCATCTCGAGATAGAGTGTTTCGAGATGAATGACATCGTCCAGTGCGTAGGCGATCTGTTCAGGGGGAAGGGGGCGGCGAGTCCAGTCGGCCCGGGTGTGCGACTTTGCCAGTTCGATGTCGAGGCGCTCGCGCACAAGGTTGCCATAGCCGATCTGTTCGCCGTGGCCGAGCAAGGGGGCGGCAACCTGTGTGTCGAAGATCGGTGCGGGCACCTTGCGGGTCGACAGCCAGAAGATCTCGAGATCCTGTGAGGCGGCATGCAGGACCTTGACGATGCCGGGATCGTTCAGGATGGCCACCAGCGCACCGAGATCGTCAAGCGCCATGGTGTCGACGCAGGCCAGTGCATCTTCGAACTTGATCTGTACCAGGCAGAGTTCCGGTCGATAGGTCCGCTCGCGCAGGAATTCGGTATCGATCGCGATATACGGCGCTTTCGCGATGCGCGCACAGAAGGCCGTGAGCGCCTCGGGCGTGTCGATGTAGTCGTGCGCGGGCAGGTCGGTCATCGGGGCCCTGTTGGTTTAGCCTGGCTTGGCTCAGAACGAGAATTGATAGATCAGGTCGACAGCATCGTTGAGCACGCCGCTAGCCGCTTCGAGGTAGAGCTGGCGCCCGAGATCATAGCGGAGGTACAGGGTATTCGCTCCGGCATTGAACACGCTCTGCCCGTAACGCAGCAGTAGCCGGTCACTGAGCCTGCCACTGACGAGCAACTCGGTGTCGTCGCCACTGCCACGTGTCTCGAGCGCAAAGTCCTCGATGCCGAGAGTGTCCGCGACGTTCTGTCCCAGGGTTCGCCCACCCTTTGCACCCAGGGCAAGTGCCGCGGTGGCGAGCAGGTTGGCTTCCTGATCGTTGGCTTCGCCGAGATCCCGCCCGAGCACGATGTAGGACAGGATAGATTCCTCGGCCTTGTCGCCCGGCTCGGTGAAGAGCTCGATCTCGGGTTTCGCAATGGTTCCGACGATCTTCAGGCCGGCAATGCGTTCCGGCTCCTCGGAATCGATGCGACGTATCGCCTCGATGGCCAGCGCGCTCTGGTTGACGGGCCCGACGAAGGTAACCTCACCGCTCGCTTCGAGATTCTGGCCATACTGCTTGTAGACACCGTCGACGACGCGAATCTCGCCGCCGAGCTGGACCGGGTTCGGACTCCTGACGACGACGTTCATGTCGCCGGTCAGCTTGGCAATCAGGCCGTAGGCGTCGACCGAGACCTTGTCGCCCAGTGAAACGTCCAGACCGACGCGCAGGTTGAGGTCGCTCGGTGGATTCGCTGCGGCTTCCTCCGCGTCCTCCTCGATATCCTCGATGATGACGATATCGTCCGACAGTGTGGACGCGCCCTTGGGAAGGTCCTTGACGTTGATGGTGGCATACGGTATGTCGACGCTTCCCGATACGGCGATCAGGTCGGGGCGGGCGTTGATGCTGATGTCGTGGTTGACGAGTGAATCGGTCAGGGGCACCGAGCGAATCGGCAGATCCTTGCCTTTCAAGGTCACATCGGCACGCCAGGCCGGCAGGTCGTTCCAGCTGACGTTGCCGTTGATCGCGATGCGCCCTTCCGCGCCGCTCTCGATGCCACCCTCGATGAAGGCGCGCTTGCCACGCACATTCGTGGCGATGCGGCCGGCGGTGATCGGCAACGGCAGCGTCTCTGCGCTTACGGCCAGATCATCGAGCACCACTTGCCCGTCGAACCGGGGATCGGTCAGCTTGCCGGACAAATCCCCGGAGGCATTGATGACGCCGGTTATCTCCTCGAAATCCGGGAGAAAGGCCTTCAGGAAGTCGATCTTGAAACCGTCCAGCGACAGGTTTCCGTCGATGTTGCGGGCCTCGTCTGACGGGTCGAGTTGCACCGCCACCATCGCCTCGCCCATCGTCGGTGAGCGCACCCCGAGCGTCGCCTCGACCGCCGTCGGATCAACGTCTGCCTGTAAGCTCAATGCGTCATAGAGAAAGCTGACCGGATCGTCGTTGGCGTCGATGACCGTGGCCCCACCGTCCTCGACGAGCAGAGCCACGTTGGCCGCATAGCCCCCTTCGAGTTCGCCCCCCCAGTTGATCGTCGCATCTGCACTGAGCGCGCCGGAAAGCATGGTTTCCGCTGGCAGGAAGGGATCGAGGCGTTCGAGCAGGTAGCGATCCAGACTGATGACGGCCGTGCCGTCGGCAGCGGCCAGGACTTCGTTCTCGAGACAGAGATTGGTGCCTTCCGTCGTCCAGCAATGGGCATCCACGGCGAACTGCTGCTCGGCGTTATTCCACGCGAGCGCCGTCGGTTCGCGTAATTTGATGACGTGCGCAGGGACGTCCAGGGTGACGGCGTCGAGACTGCCAAGCCAGTCGAAGGTCTCGCTCAAGCTCCCCGAAAGCGCCAGTTCGATGGCTGTGGCTTCGGGCCCGTCAGCGAAGAAGTTCAGACGGTGGTCGGCGCGGGAGCCATCAACACCGAGGCGGGTGTTGAGGATCGAACTCTCGCCGATCCTGATTTCACCGACAGCGAAGTCGAGTGTGCTTGGCTCGAGCGCGGCGCGGGCGACATCCGCCTTCAGGCTGAGTCCCGTGATGGCGAGGTCATTCAATGCCAGCGAGCTCGAATTGGCATCGAGGGCGATGCTCGGTTCTTCAAGCGGTCCACTGAGCCCGATATCGGCCGCAAAGCCACCCGCAAGACCCGGTACGAAGTTCTCCAGTTGCGGCAATCGGGCGGTCGCCTCGATATCCCAGGCAGCGCCGACCGTGCCGGCTGCATCGACGCGGTTGTCGCCGTTGTCGAGCGTCAGCGTCTCGATCCGGAAGACGCCGTCGGTACCTCGCTGGATGCGGGTATCAAGGGTAAAGGGGTAGTCCTGCAAGGTGCCTTCGATACGTGCCTGATCCAGATCGAGCGTCCAGTCGCCGTTCTCGTCCACGCCACCACGGGCTCGCACGATACCGTCCAGAGAGCCTGCGAGTGTCTCGACCTGAATCGACGGATCGATGTTGCTCATGTCGATGTTCGTGAGCCAGGTCAGGCCCTCCACCCAGGAGACCGCCGCATCACCCTCGATGGTACCGCCCAGCGTGTCGACACCGATGTCGCTCACCTTCACACGTTCGGTATTGGCCAGGCCGGCGATGTCGATGCTGGTATCCGGCACCTGTTCACCGCCGAGCGCCGTGGTCACGCCGAAGGCGTAGTCGTCGAGCGTGCCGTCGATCGCGGCGTTCAGGTCCGTCGCCTTGACCTGTGCATGCGAGTCCAGCGGGAAGCCGAGCGTCGCGGCGGTGAGCGCCAGAGTGAGCGGCAGCGTTTCCCGAAGCGGTTCCACGCGGCCTTCCAGATGCAGCTCCACCGCTCCGGTGACGTCACCGGAAATGTCGAGTTCGCTGACACTGTTGCCAAGTTGAATGTCGATCCTGAGGTCGCGTGCTGCCGGGTCTTCGACCGGTGGCGCCGGGTCGGCGGGCTCGGCGGATTCAGTCGGATCAGCCGGGTCAGTCGAGTCCGTCGGGTCCGTCGGGTCCGTCGGGTCAGCCGAGTCCATCGGGTCAGCCGGAACGACTCCGGCCTCGAAAAGCGTCCCGGGAAGCACTTCGCGCAGATCGGCGCCGAGCGCCATCTCGAGGGGATAGTCACCCTCGAGCAGGATGTTTCCGCTGAGTGCTGCGTCGTAGGTCTGATAGGTCAGTGACGCATTGTCGAGAAAGACCTTCTTGCCTGCGGTGCGCGCCGACAGGGCGATGTTTTCGAGAACCTGTTCCGGCGCGTCGCCCGGCGGCTGAAACCGCAGTTTCCTCACCAGCACTTCGCGCGCGGTGAAGTCGATCGGCAGTGCGATCTCGGGCAACACGATGTCGCCTTCGCGGGGTTCGGGCGGTGGTTCAGCGTCCTCGGCCGGGGTGGTCGCGACATACAGTTCGTCGATGATCGCCTTGTCGAGGCAGAACTCGCGCTGCGTCAGGCAGCCCAGCCGCCAGGCTGTCTCGACGCCGCTTGCCTGGATGTCCAGCGTGTCGTTCTTGAAGGACAGAGCGTCGGTGCGGATACCCTTCGTCAGGTTGCCTTGCACCTCGCCGATTTCAAGCCCCTCGACCCGCTCGCTCACCTGGTCGGTGACAAATGCAAAGCCCTTGTCGGTCCCCGCCAGCACCCAGACGATCCCGAGCACCAGCACGAGCAGCAGGAGGAGTACGAGCAGCAGGATGCCAAGCCATTTCAACAAGCTGCGCAAGGGCGAGCGCTTGCTCTCGGCAAACTCAGTCACGGCTCTGCTTGCAACTGAATTCACAAGTCTGGCCCCAGCGATATGTGGACGCGAATGCCGCGATCGAGCGGGTTGCTGTCGATGGGGTGGGCAATGTCCAGCCGGAAGGGTCCGACCGGTGACTGCCAGCGGATGCCGAATCCAGCGCCAGCCGAATAGGGATGGTTGAAGGAATTGAAGGCGCGCCCGGCATCGACGAACACGGCCGCTGTCCACAGGTCGGCGAAGCGGTAGTTGTACTCGGCGTTCAGCACTTCGAGATAGCGGCCACCGACCGAATCACCTTCCAGATTGCGCGGCGAGACATCGCGGTAACGATAGCCCCTGATGCTTCGGTCGCCACCCGCGAAGAAGCGCTGCGAGGCCGGCACCCGCTCGAAGTCGTTGCTGCTGATGGCACCGTACTGGAGCGTACCGATAAGGGTATTTCGCTCGGACACGGCACGAATGTACTTGAAGGCGACCACGGACTTGTAGAAGTCGATGGTCGACAGGAGTTCACGCGAGCCATACATGAAGGTGAATTCCTCGGCCTGCCCCCAGGTGAGAAACGGGCTGCCCTTGGTGCGGGTGCGGGTGAAGCCGATACCCGGAAGGACGAGATCGGTGCGTCGTTCGTCGCCCGAAATGGTCGAGTATTCCCGCTCCCAGCGCAGGAATATCGACTCGGTCCAGTCGTGCCGACGCAGGCTCACGCGCTGCACGTTGGCCGTGGACAGGAAACTCTTCAGATCCTCCTCATCGTCGACCGTATTCTGCAGCCCGTATTCGAAACTGTAGTAGTTGAACAACGGCTTGGTGCCCCGCGGAATCCGGTAGCCGACACTTGCGCTCTGCCGCACGCGGGAGACACTCGTCTCAGCCGATGCCGAATGTCCGAGCCGGTTGATCAGCGGCTTGTTCCAGGAAATCTTGCCGCGCACGCCCTTGTCCTCGGTGGCGTAGCCGAGGCCCAGGCCAACGAGGTTGTGATCCCTGCGGGCGAGCGTGACCCTGACCGGCACCGTGCCTTCGTAGCGGGCATCGCGCTGTGGCAGGACGCGCACGCTGTCGAAGTAGCTGCTACCTTGCAGGTTGCGGGTGAGTTCAGCGAGCTTGGTGGCCTCGTAGGGATCACCTTCGGAGAACGGCAGCCAGCGACGCAGGAAGGCCTCGTCGAGGAAATCGTTGTCGAAGACGATGTCGCCGAAGATGTAGCGGGGGCCGCTTTCCGCTATCAGTGTGATGTCGGCGGTCAGGTTCCGTCGGCTGACGCGCACTTCAGCGGTCGTGAAGGCCAGTTCGAAGTAGCCGAGATCCTGTGCCCGGTCGAGCAGCACGGATTTCGTGCTCTCGTAGTCGGCCGAGACGAAGACGGCTCGACGGCGGAGCGGAATGTCCGCGACGACCGGCATGAACTTGCCGTCCTTCTGCGCGTCTCCCTCCACGCGTAGAGTGATGGTATCGACCCTGACCGGATCGTTAGGCTGCACGTCGATGGCAATGATGATGTCCTTGCCTTCGACGCGCCGGTCGACGTCGACATCGGCGCTGTAGTAGCCCAGCGCGGACAAGGCAATCTTCGCCTGATCCGGAAGATTCGTCTCGAAGCGATCGAGCGTGCGTTCGCGTTCGTTCAGCGGTTTGCCGACGAAGAGACGAACATTTTGCTCGAGTTCGTCGTCAATGCCGCTGATCTCGATTTTCGTCGCGGCGGCAACCGATTGACTGACGCCGATGCACGCCGCTGAGATCAGCGTCAGAACAAGGATGAGAGGGTATCGGTCAGGCACGGCAGGCGCTGCTTTTCAATCGACAGCCGTACCGTCGATGTCATCCGGAAAGCGCGTCGCCCAGCCCGTGAAGCCACCGTCGAGACTGTACACTTCGGCAAATCCTCGCTCGGCCAGCATGGCGCCGGCGGCCTGACTCGAGTGACCGTGATAGCAGCAGACGATCAGCGGAACCGCCGCATCCGCTTTGGCGATGAACGCCGCGAGACCGCTGTCATCGAGATGTCGGGCATCCTCGATGTGTGCGGCCGCGAAGCTTTCGGCGTCGCGGATGTCGACGACGGTCGCGCCGCGGTCATCGATCAGGTCGCGGGCTTGTTCGAGGGTCAGGCGTGCGTAGCTCATGGCGCGAGAGTCTAGTGGGTTTCGATCCTGCTGACACGCCCGGTGCGCATGGACCGCCGTTGTTCGACGCGATCTTCAAGCGAGAGCCGGAGGATTTCTGCGTCGAGGAAGAATTGGCACTGGAACCGGGCTCTGCTGGCGAACACCTGTGGATATTCGCGCGCAAGCGACTGCTCGATACCGCCGATGTGGTCGCGCTGCTGCAGCGAGTCTATACCGTGGGTTCGGCCGACGTGGGTGTCTCTGGACTGAAGGATCGACGGGCTGTGACCGAGCAGTGGTTCAGCGTGCGTACGCCACTGGGAATCGCCCCGCTTGACGAGGCGCTGGCTGCCGGTGAGCCAATCGCGATGATCGGGGCGTCGAACAGGGCGTCCCAAGGTGCGTCGCCTCATGCAGTGTCGGCGCGGGGGCAGGTCGAGATTCTTCGGCACGTCCGGCACGGCCGCAAGTTGCGTCGCGGCTCGCACCGGGCTAATCGCTTTGCGGTGGTGCTTCGTGACATCCGTCCCCGCGTCGCCGCTGGCGACCCGGCTGCGGTGAGCGTGGCGGAAACGGCTGGCAGCCCCGAATTCCGGTCCAGGGTCGCGGCCCGGGTCCGGCAGATAAGCGAACTGGGTTTCCCCAATTTCTTCGGACCTCAGCGCTTCGGTCGCGACGGGCGCAATGTCGAGCGTGCCTTGCAGCATTTCCGGCAGCCGCGCAAGCGATTGTCGCGGACCCAACGCAGTTTGTACCTGTCAGCGGCGCGGAGCGCCTTGTTCAATCGGGTGCTTGCAGCCCGGGTGCGGGAGGGCAGCTGGCTGCGTTTGCAGGTCGGTGAGCCCGCCGTGCTTGCAGGGTCGCAGAGTTTCTTCATGCCTTCAGGCGACAATGTCGAGCCGGCAGCCGGGGGTGAGCTGCGGGAACGGCTCGCTCTCGGGGATATTCATCCCAGTGCTCCTTGGTGGGGCCGCGGCAAGCCTTTGGCTACGGGTGCCTGCCTCGAGCAAGAGACCGCCTTGCTCGCGGATGCGCAGGCTTTGCGGGAGGGGCTCGAGCAGGCCGGGCTCGATCAGGCGCGTCGTGCGACCCGTGTCCTGGTGGGTGTCATCGAATCGCGCTGGCTGGATGACAGGTCGCTTGGCTTGAGATTTTCATTGCCGTCCGGGACTTTCGCGACCAGCCTGCTTGCCGAATTGGGAGTCTGCGTGCCCGCCGATTCCCGGGTAAATAACAACGAGGTAGAGAAATAGATGGTTTGGGGAAAACTCCTTGGCGGCACCTTCGGGTTCCTGGTCGGTGGGCCGATCGGCGCGGTACTCGGGGCGGCACTCGGGCACAGCTTCGACAAGGGCGTGCAGTTGCAGCTGTCGCACGAAGGTGTACCGGGGCAAGAGGAAGCGTTGTCGCCGGGCGACGCCGAGCGGGTCCGGATGAGCTTTTTCACGGCAACCTTTTCGGTCCTCGGACATGTCGCCAAGGCAGATGGCAAGGTCGACCAGGCAGAGATCGAGCTGGCTGAAGCGGTCATGCAACGCATGAGTCTCAGCCCGGAACTGAGGAAAGCGGCCATTGCCCTGTTCAACGAGGGCAAGCGCGAGGAATTCCAGCTGGAGCCGTTGATCGTCCAGTTCCGCAATGAGTGCGCTCGGCGCACGAGCCTCTACCGGATCTTTCTCGAGATCCAGATCCAGGGAGCGCTTGCCGACGGTGTCATGGCGGTCGACGAAGAACGTGTGCTCAGAGACATGGGGCTGTTGCTCGGCTTCGGTGAGGCATCGTTCCGCCAGATAGAGATGCTGGTGCGGTTCGGCATGGGCATGCGCGGCCCTGGTGGCGCGGGTACACAGGCGGGTGGTGCCGGTGGCGGTGCCCGTTCAGGTGGAGCCAGGGCTGGTGGCGGCAGGGCTGGTGGTCAGGCATCGCCATCGACCGCTCGCCTGTCGGTAGCTGACGCCTGTGCACTGCTCGGTGTGTCGCGCGACGACGACCGGACGACCATCAAGCGGGCCTATCGACGGCTGATGAGTCAACATCATCCGGACAAGCTGGTGTCCAAGGGTCTGCCGGAGGAGATGATTCGACTGGCCACGGACAAGACGCAGCAGATTCGTGAGGCCTGGGACCGTATCAAGGACGCACGTGGATGGTGATCTCGCATGCAAGCGCCGAGGACGTCCGCAACCTCGATATCCTGATCTGGATAGACGGGCAGTTGAAACCGCGTGCGGAGGCGACCGTGTCGGTCTATGACTCGGGCTTTCTGCTCGGCGACGGCATGTGGGAAGGCCTGCGTCTGCATGCCGGACAATGGGCGTTTCTCGACGATCATCTCGACCGTCTCTTCGACTCCTGCCAGGCGGTCTCCATCGACATTGGCCGTGATCGAGCCGGGGTCATCGCGGCGCTCGAGGAAACTCGTCTCGGCAACGACATGCAAGACGATGTTCATTGCCGTCTCATGGTTACCCGCGGCCTCAAGGACAAACCCTTCCAGCACCCCTCGCTATCGCGTTCGGGCGCGACGCTCGTCATCATCATGGAACACTCGACGCCCCGCGACAGCCTTGCATCGAGCGGCGTTCGGCTGGCGACTGTGCCGCAGGTGCGCGGCCTGCCGATGTCGCAGGATGCAAAATACAACTCCCATTCCAAGCTCAATTGTGTTCTGGCTTGCCTGCAGGCCGAGCAGGCAGGAGCAGACGAGGGACTGATGCTCGACCCGCACGGGTTCGTGAACACGACCAACGCGTGCAACTTCTTCATCGTCAAGCGGGGCCAGGTCTGGACGTCGACGGGTGACTACTGCATGAACGGGGTTACCCGACGCAAGGTCATCGAACTCTGTCGCGCCAACGGGATTCCAGTGCACGAACGGAACTACTCGCTCTTCGATGCCTATGCGGCTGACGAGGCGTTTCTGACCGGTACGTTCGGTGCGCAGACGCCGGTGGCATCCATCGATGGCCGTGTCCTCGGATCCTCGAACGGCGAGTCGAGCTGCGAGCATGGCGCGGGTGCTGGTGCTGGTGCTGGTGCTGGTGCTGGTGCGGCGGGGCCGGTGACGCGAAAGATACGTGCGCTCTATCGACGGCTGGTCGAGCAGGACGTGGCCCGGCGTGCCGGCGCACACGAATAGTACAGAGCTACCTGGATTTCAGGTCTCGTTCAGCCGAGGCATCAACATCACGAGGTTGCACGGTCGCGTCGTGTTGTCGAGTTGCGCCGAGATCAGTTTCTCCCAGGCCAGGCGACAAGCGCCGCTGGACCCGGGCAGGACGAACAGGAAGGTGGCGTTGGCGACGCCGGCAAGCGCGCGTGATTGCAGTGTCGAGGTCCCGATCTCGTCGTAGGAAAGCACCCTGAACATCTCGCCAAAGCCTTCGATCTCCTTGTCGAGCAGGGGCTTGATGGCTTCGGGTGTGCCGTCCCGGCCGGTGATGCCCGTGCCCCCGGTAGTCAATACGGCATCGATGGCGGTATCTGCGATCCAGCGCGAAACGACGGCACGGATCGCGTATCGATCGTCCCGGACGATGGCCTTCTCGGCGCAGGCGTGACCCGCACCGGTCAACGCCTCGACGAGTCGCTTTCCCGAGACGTCTTCAGCCTCGCCCCGCGTGTCGGAGACAGTGAGAACCGCGATGTTGAGAGACTTGAATTTCGGGCTGGACATGGGCGAACAAGCGGTAGCTGGCCAAGGGCAATGGAGCGCATGCTAACGCGCATTATCGTGTGCCGCTCACTGATAGACTTCGCCGATGGGTGAACGCTTGCAGAAAATCCTCGCCAACACGGGACTTGGGTCACGGCGCGAGCTCGAACGCTGGATCGCCGATGGTGAGGTGCGGCTCAACGGCACACTGGCCAAGCTCGGGGACCGAGCGGCGCTCGATGACGACCTGACCGTCAAGGGCCGCTTCTACAAGGTCGTGGCTGACGATGTACAGCCGCGGCGGGTACTGGTCTACCACAAGCCGATCGGCGAGATCACGACGCGCGACGATCCGGAGAAGCGGCGCACCGTCTTCGATGCCCTGCCGAGGCTGCATCACGGGCGCTGGATCGCCGTCGGGCGACTGGATATCAATACGCTCGGGCTCCTGCTCCTGACCAACGACGGCGAACTCGCCAATGCGCTGATGCATCCGTCGGGCGAATTCGAACGTCAGTATGCGGTGCGCATCAACGGCACGGTCTCGCCCGAGATCATCGACCGACTCTTGACCGGCGTGGAACTGGAGGATGGTCCGGCGAAGTTCGAACGTGTTTTCGCCGACCCGAAAGGCGAGGGCAGCAATCACTGGTTTCGCGTCTCCGTCAAGGAAGGCCGCAACCGCCTGGTGCGCAGACTGTGGGAGTCTCAGGAGCTGCAGGTCAGTCGGCTGATTCGTACCCGCTACGGGCCGGTTTCGCTGCCACGCTGGCTGGCGCGCGGCAAGATCCACGAGATGCCGCCCGGGGAGGTCGTCGAGCTTGCCAGCGCAGCGGGTCTGGCGGCGAAGGTCACGGATCGCTTGCGTCTCATCCCGGTCCACCCTCGACACAAGCGCAAGGCCCGCATGCGACGCCGCTGAGAACGGCCAGGATGGGCTATGCCGCAGATCGCTTAAAGTCAGAGAACAGAATAACCGCCGGGTGTACGTTGAACGCTTGGGCGAGCACCTTCGCCCGCTCCATCTTTGGGATAATGGGCCCAGCCTGGGCGCCCGGTGCGCATGCCTACGTCGCGTTGTACCGCGGTACCTTGGGTGAGTGCGGCTGAGGTTCCCGAGCCCGTCACCTCTTTGCAACGTTCGGGTTGCGCAAGTTTTGCGCCGCACTCGCGTGTAACGAGTAGAATCCACGGTACGGAGAGGTGGCCGAGTGGTCGAAGGCGCCAGCCTGGAAAGTTGGTATACGGGGTAACTCGTATCGAGGGTTCGAATCCCTCTCTCTCCGCCATCCCCGACTTGTCGTCCATCCCTGTCTTGTCGTTCAGGCTCGAGCCATGCAGCTGCACTACTCCGATCTCTCGCCTTTTGCCCGCAAGGTCAGGATCGTGCTGCTCGAAAAAGGGCTCGACTCGCGGGTTGAGAAGGTCGAAGTCAGTCCTTACGAGCCCGGCGGCCAGCTGCTCCTCGCCAATCCGCTCAGCAAGGTGCCGACGCTGGTGCTCGACGATGGTACGGCCCTCTACGACAGTGCGGTCATCTGTGACTATCTGGATTCCCTGACCGGTACGCCTTTGGGAATACCGAACGTCGGCATGCCGCATTTCGTCGCGCGCCGGCGCCTGGCATTGCTTGACGGCATCCTCGAAGCAAGCTTCAACATCTCTTGCGAACGTAACCGCCGTCCGGAAAGTGAACGCTCGGCCAACTGGATCAGTCACTGGGGCGAGGCCGTCGCCAGGGGCGTGGACGCGTTGGAAGCCGAGCATCACTCGTTTGGTGACAAACTTTCACTGGTTCACATCAGTACCGTCTGCGCTCTCGACTATATTGCCTTTCGCGCCCCCGACCTGCTCGACTGGCGCTCTCAGAACCCTCGCCTGAGCGAGTGGTACGAGGTGATCGGTGAACGTGAAGCCATGCAGGTGACTCGACCCGGTATCTGAGTGGCTGTAGCCAGACTTCGTCGAAATGCCCGTGTGAGCGTTACGGTCGTCGAGGTCCGGCGCCGTTAACCGGACTTCGAGAAAGCGAAACAGAGCACGAGTCGGCCGGGTGAATCAAGGTAACGAAATGATGCATTGCTGCGTCACTCGAGTGGCTCGCCTGCTGCTTGTCGGTCTGCTGTTCCTGTCAGCGAGTCTGGCGGCGGAAGATACATCCATAAGCCAGGCAGAGACGGTCGAACGGGACTTCACTTCGATCATCGGGGGCACACGTGTCATCGGTGGTGGGCCTGCCTACACAAGCCAGTTTCCTTCCGTGGTGGCGTTGGTGCGAGACGGCTTCTCGTCGCTTGCCGGTCGACAGTTCTGCGGCGGTACAGTCGTCGCCACGCGGTGGATCATTACCGCGGCGCATTGCCTCTATGATGGGAACAATCGCGCGTTGCCGGCAAGCTCCATACGCATCATCGAGGGCATCATCGACCTTCGGGCAGAGACGCCTGATGAGGAGATCGTTGTGACGAATCTCTACATTCACCCTGGATACGATCACGCCGCCGAGTCTGCCTACGATGATGTCGCCTTGATAGAGGTGGCTACGGAGATGGTCGCAGAGCCGGTATCGCTGTTCAGTGGCGACGTCGAGTCACTGGGCTCGGCCAATGCAATGATCGTCGGCTGGGGCGCGACCAACTACGAAAATCCCCAGCGTGCGGTCTTCGCCGATATCCAGCAATTCGCGACCGTACCATTGGTCAGTAACGAGCTTTGCAACGATGAGCGTTCCTACGATGGCTATGTGGGTGGTGGTCAGCTCTGTGCAGGGTTCGAGGAAGGCGGTGTCGACGGCTGCGTTGGCGATAGCGGGGGCCCGTTGTTCGTCGATACCGGCAATGGCGTGCAGCAAGTCGGGGTCGTCAGCTACGGACGAGGCTGTGCCGAACCCTTCTTTTATGGCATCTACACAAGTGTTTCGGCCTATCTGGTGTGGATAGGTGAATATATCGACCTGCCTGAAGATGCAACCCCCGCGGCGACAGACCAGCCGCGGGGTTCAGGCTCGGTCGGTGCGCAACCGCCAGTGCTTGTACAGATCGATCGCAACGAGTCGGCAGAGTCGGACAACACCCGTCGCTATACCTTTGTCGGCAGTGTCGCTCTGCATGGCCTTGGGGGAATTGCGCTCTTGATACTGCTGCGTAACATCGGTATCAGGCGAATGACAGGCGCGCCGCAGGCCTGATCACGAGCCCTTACAGGAATTCCGAGCGAATCTGGTCGAAGCTGGTGTGTCGAATGTCCTTGCCCTTGACCAGATAGACGACGTACTCGCAGATGTTGACCGAATGGTCGCCGATGCGTTCGAGTGCCCTGGCGCACCAGGTGATCTTGAACAGCTTCGAGACCTGTCGTGGGTCTTCGACGAGATGGGTCGCGAGCAGACGCTCGAGTGTCTCGTACTCCCTGTTGACATCGTCATCGCGTTGAGCTGTGCGAATGGCGGCATCGACATCGAGTCGCGCGAAGGCGTCGAGTGCGTCACCGAGCATCGAGCGCACCAGCTCACCGAGGTGGCGCAGATCCTTTCGGTAGCTGGGCAAGTCTTCCGCGCTGGCGAGGTCCACCGAAAATCGTCCGAGCTTCTCGGCTTCATCACCGATGCGCTCCAGATCGGTAATGACCTTGATGACGGTCACGATCAATCTGAGGTCGCTGGCTGCAGGTTGTCGACGCGCGAGCACTTGCGTGCATTCCTCGTCGATCTCGACTTCCAGGGCATTCACTTCGAAGTCGCTCTGCGCGACCTGGCTGCCGAGATCGCCGTCGCCTTCGAGCAATGCGGTCAGTCCATTGGCTACCTGCTGCTCGACCATGCCGCCCATCTTCAGGACCTTGTTACGAATCTCCTCCAGTTCGAGGTTGAACTGATGCGAGATGTGTTGATCGAGATGCAGCTTGTCCATGGGAGTGCCTGGTGTAGTCGACCGATCAGCCGAAGCGGCCAGTGATGTAGTTTTCCGTCAATTCGTGGGTGGGATTCGTGAAGACTTGCTTGGTGTCACCCACCTCGACCAGTTTGCCCAGATGGAAGTAGGCGGTGCGTTGCGAGACGCGTGCCGCCTGTTGCATCGAGTGCGTGACGATGGCGATAGCGTAGTTCTGGCTCAGCTCCGAGATCAATTCCTCGATGCGCGCCGTCGCGATCGGGTCGAGTGCGGAGCAGGGTTCGTCCATCAGGATGACTTCCGGGCTGACGGCGATCGATCGGGCGATGCACAGCCGCTGCTGTTGCCCACCAGACAAGCTGGTACCCGGCGCGTCGAGCCTGTCCTTGACCTCATCATACAGGCCGGCCTTCTTCAAGCTGTCGACGACGATATCGTCGAGTTCGGCCCGGTTGGCGGCAAGGCCGTGAATACGCGGGCCGTAGGCAACGTTGTCGTAGATACTCTTGGCGAAGGGGTTCGGCTTCTGGAACACCATGCCGACGCGCGCACGCAACAACACCGGATCGAGTTCGGCACCGTAGAGGTCCTCACCATCGAGGGACATCGATCCGCTCACTCGGCAGGTCGGAATGGTGTCGTTCATGCGATTGAGGCAGCGCAGGAAGGTCGACTTGCCGCAACCGGATGGCCCGATCATGGCAATGACTTCGTTGTTGCCTATGTCCAGACTGACATCGAAGATCGCCTGCTTCTCGCCATAGAAGACGTCGACGTGCTCGGTGCGCATCTTCGGATCGGCAACGGTAACCGTTCCGACCGTCTCGGTGAGGCGTTCGAAAGCGTCTCGCGCATCGTCCTTCACCGGCAATTCCACGTGTCGGGGTTGCGTGAGTATATCGTCTGCTGTGACGCTCATCCTTCCAGTCTCCCTCTTGCCCTGTCCCGTCGAGGGACGATCAACGATTCACACACACTGCGCTACCAGCGTCGCTCGAAGCGCTTTCTGAGCATCACGGCAACCGCATTCATCACGATGAGGAAGGCGAGCAAGACCATGATAGCCGCGGACGTCTTCTCGACGAATGCGCGCTCCGGGCTGTCGGCCCATAGATACACCTGCACCGGCAGGACAGTGGCCGCGTCGGTGATGCTTTGCGGTACGTCGACGATGAACGCGACCATACCGATCATCAACAGCGGCGCCGTTTCGCCGAGCGCCTGTGCCAGTCCGATGATGGTGCCGGTCAGGATACCGGGCATGGCGAGCGGCAGCACATGGTGGAAGACCACCTGAAGCGGTGATGCACCGATGCCACGGGCCGCCTCACGGATCGACGGCGGCACTGATTTCAGCGAAGCGCGGCTGGAGATGATGATCGTCGGCAGGGTCATCAACGAGAGCACGATGCCACCCAGGATCGGTGCCGATCGGGGCAGGTGAAAGAAGTTGATGAATACCGCCAGGCCCAGTAGCCCGAAGACGATCGACGGCACCGCCGCGAGGTTGTTGATGTTGACTTCGACCAGGTCTGTCCAGCGATTCTGTGGTGCGAATTCTTCCAGATAGATGGCGGCAGCCACCGCGATGGGAAAAGACAGCACGAAGGTGATCAAGAGCGTGAACGCCGAGCCTGCCAGCGCTGCGCGTATGCCGGCAAGCTCCGGCTCGCGGGAGTCACCGTTGGTGAAGAAGGTGGTGTTGAAGCGCACTTCCAGGTCGCCGTCCGCTTCGAGTTCCGCGGCCCAGGCGAGCTGTTGATCGCTCATCCGGGTGACCAGTGTCTCTGGCTGGGAGAAATCTGCATCGCGCTTGACGAGGGCACCGAGTTCGTCGTCCGCCGGTACCCAGAACGAGATCTTCTGACCGACCAGTTCCGGATTCGCGACGACCCGCTTGGCGATCAGGTAGTCGGCGCCGGTGCTGATGAGTCCGTAAAGCGCCTTCTTCTCGCTTCGACCGTCGACGTTCGGGAAGCGCTCCCGCATGGCCGCCTTGACGACGCCCGCGTAGTTGGCACGCCTGAGTTCGTCGGCCGGCGCATCGAGAGCGACGCCGAGCGCGTCGGCACTGAGGTCGACTTCGAGGTTGACGAAGCTTTGTGAGAAAGCCGGCAGCCCCTTTATCGTGATACTGGCAAGCAGGAAGACGAGGAAGCTCAGGCTGGCGGCGATCGCGAAGATGCCGTACCAGCGAAAGCGGCGCTCGGCTGCATAGCGCCGCGCAAGCGACGCGCGCACAAGCTCCGTGGCCAGTGAGCCTCCCGAGACCTTGTTTTCCTTGTTCTCCTCGTTCGGCGGAACTGCAGCCGCGTCGGTCACCTTGTCAGCACTCACTCGTATTGCTCCCGGTAACGGCGCACGACCTGCAAGGCGACGACGTTGAGACACAGGGTGACCACGAACAGCATCAGGCCGAGTGCAAACGCCGCCAGCGTCTTCGTGCTGTCGAATTCCTGGTCGCCGGTCAGCAAGGTCACGATCTGCACCGTTACCGTGGTCACTGCATCCAGCGGATTGGCGGTCATCTTCGCGGCAAGTCCGGCTGCCATGACAACGATCATGGTCTCCCCGATAGCCCGTGAGACGGCCAGCAGGATGCCGCCGACGATACCGGGCAGGGCGGCCGGTATGACCACCTTGCGGACGGTTTCCGACTTGGTTGCGCCCAATCCGTAGGAGCCGTCGCGCATGGCCTGCGGAACGGCCGTGATGACGTCGTCGGATAGCGATGACACGAATGGAATGATCATGATGCCCATGACCGTTCCGGCGGCGAGTGCGCTCTCCGAGGAGACGCTCAGGCCGATTTGACTGCCGAATTCCCTGAGGGCGGGGGCGACGGTGAGCGCCGCGAAGAATCCGTAGACGACCGTCGGAATGCCGGCCAGGATCTCCAGTAGCGGCTTGACCACGTTGCGCACCCGTCGGCTCGCATACTCGGCGAGGTAGATGGCCGACATGAGTCCGAACGGCACGGCGACGATCATCGCGATGAATGAGATGAGCAGTGTGCCGACGAACAGTGGGACCGCGCCGAACGAGCCGGATGAGCCGATCTGGTCGGCCCGGATGGCCGTTTGCGGACTCCAGCTCGTGCCGGTCACGAAATCGAGAAAGCCGACCTGCTGGAAGAACCTGAGCGCCTCGAACAACACCGACAGGACAATGCCGAGCGTCGTCAGTATCGCGATCGATGCGCAGCTGACGAGGAAGAAGCGCACCACCCGCTCGACGCTGGTGCGCGCCTTGAAATCGGGACGAATGCGCCGAGTGGCGACGATGGCACCGGCAATCGCGGCGGCGAGCGCCAGCACCACCAGCGCCGCTCGGGCGATGTCTTGCAAGCCGACCAGCCGCAGGGCGATCGAGCGCTTCTGCTCATCCGCGATCCCGGCGATGTCGCCGGCTTCGACCAGGTTATCGATATTGTTCCGGTAGAGTTCGACACTCTTCTGGCCTGCCGAGTGGACGCTTTCGGGTATCGAGGACTCGATCAGCGAGGTCACCACGAGGGGCTGGATCAGCTGCCAGCCGATAACCACGGCCAGGGCCGGCAGCGCGCACCACATCGCGACCATCATGCCGTAGTGCGACGGCAGCGAATGCAGGGCGCGGATGCCGCCTGCGTCGTCGGCCGCTCGATAGGCAAGCTGCCGGCCACGCGCGAAACCCGCAGCCGCGAGCGCCAGTACGACCAGGATGAGGGTGGCAATCGACATCAAGCTCGACGCTCGTTCGGGAAGTCGACGGTGGTACCGGGGACGAAGGTGCCGGGATCAGTAATGACGTGTGACATATCGGCCCGTCCCGGCACTGTTTTCAGTCCGGCTCGACATCGTCGAGCCCGGGTTTCAGTTCAGCTGTACGGTCTGGAGATTCTTGACCGCGTCGATGACTTCGGCTCGCATGTCGTCGTCGAGCGGAATCATACCTTTGTCGGCCAGGTATCCGTCCTCGCCCATGGCCTGCAAGCTGGTGAATTCTGCCAGGTACTCTTCGATTCCGGGTACCGTTCCCACGTGCTGCGCCTTGACGTAGAAGTAGAGGGGGCGGGATACCGCATAGTCACCGTCGGCAATCGTGTCGAAAGTTGCCTCATAGCCGTCGATCTTCGAGCTCTGCACCCGATCGGAATTCTGATCGAGGAAGCTGAAGCCGAAGATACCGACGGCGTCAGCATTGGCCTCGAGCTTCTGCACGATCAGGTTGTCGTTCTCACCGGCCTCGACGTAACTTCCATCCTCGCGCATGGCCTGGCAGGCGGCATCCTTGGCACCGTCTTCCATCGCTTCGATGAATTCGAACTCGCCACAACCGGTCTCCATGACCAGCTCGACAAACGCATCGCGCGTACCGGAGGTCGGCGGCGGGCCCAGTACTTCGATCGCGCTTGACGGCAGATCAGGGTTGATTTCCGACCATGTCTGGTAGGGATTGGGTACGAGTTCTCCGGAGCCGTCCGGGTTCGGTACGTCCTTGGCGAGTGCCAGGTAGAGATCCTTCGTGCTCAGGTCCAGTTGATCGGCATCGACCGAGTTGGCCACGGCAATACCGTCATAGCCGATCAAGACCTCGACGACGTCGGTGACGCCATTGGCCTGGCACTGCTCGAATTCGCTCATCTTCATGCGGCGCGACGAATTGGCGATGTCGGGCGTGTCGACACCGATGCTATTGCAGAACAGCTTGATGCCGCCGCCGGATCCGGTCGATTCGATCTTCGGTGTCGCGAAGTCTGTGGTCTTGCCGAAGCGTTCAGCCACGACGGTGGCGAACGGGTAGACGGTGGAGGAACCGACGACGCTGATGCTGTCGCGGGCTGCGGCCGGGCCTGCAAGGGTGGCAGCGGTTATCGCCGTACCGACAAGCCAGGTGGATTTGCTCCAGGTCGAGTTGCTCATTGAGATTCTCGGATTAGCCATGGATATTCTCGGAGTAGCCATGAAGATTTTCGCGCCGACAGGCGCAGTGACTGCGAAGCTTGCGGCTGTTCACAGCCGGATCGTTGCCGATCACAGGCATTGTCGGATCGGTGTATGACAGAGCCATGACATGCACGCGATCTTCCTGTTCGCCGGATCAGGAATGCGGGCCGGTTGGCGTTTTTCGAGCCTCAGCCCGCCATGATCTGCCGGGTCATGACCGCTCGACCGGGCGGGAAGGTGACGGTGAATCGCGAACCGACGCCGGGCGTGCTCTCGATGCTGAGCTTGCCGCCATGACGCTGCGCCGCATGCTTGACGATGGCGAGGCCCAGTCCGGTGCCGCCGCTGGCGCGTGAGCGATTGCGATCGACCCGGTAGAAACGCTCGCTGAGACGGGGCAGGTGGCGAGCCTCGATGCCCGGTCCGTCGTCCTGCACCCGCAAGACCGGTTTCCTGTCTTCCAGCCGCCACGTCACCCGGACCTGGCAATCGTTCTCGCCATACTTCAGCGCATTGACCACCAGATTGTTGCAGGCACTCCAGATCTCGCTTTCCGTACCGGAAAGCGACAGCATGTCGTCGATATCGAATTCGAACTGTGCAGGCTGGAATTCCGGATCGGTATCGACAACGGACGCCACCACGTTTCGAAGGAGGGCGGCGACGGCAATGGGCTCGCCTTCGTCCTCGCGAAGTGGTTCGCCTTCCAGTCGGGAGAGTTGCAACAGGTGCTCGACGATGTTTCGCATGCGCGATGACTGACTGGCGACATGCTCGAGGGCCTGGCGGGTGGGTGCACTGTGCTCGTCGGTATCGAGAAGCATCTCAAGGTAGCCTTCGATAACGGTCAACGGCGTTCTGAGCTCATGCGAGACATCGTCGACGAAGGCACGGCGCATTTCCCGAATCTTCACCCGCTGCGTCACGTCACGCGCGATGAGCACACTCATCCGCTTGCCCGATGGCACGTTCCTGATGGCAAGGGTGCGCCCGGAACTGCTCGGAATCTCGAATTCCGTGTCATCGCCGCGGTCGCCCTCGGTCAGCAGCTCGCGAAAACCAGGGGCGCGGATCAGGTTGTCGATACGCTGCCCGCGATCGCGTTCCGGGTGAATGCCGAGCAGGTTCTGTGACGCCGCGTTTGCCCAGCGAATCTGCCTGAGCGAGTCGAGTACGACCGTGGCATCCGGGAGCTCGGCGGCGAGATTGTTGAATTGCGCCAGTGCGTTGCGGAAGCGAAGTTTCTGTTTCTGGCTGTACTTCTTCTCCCGGTGGACGAGTCCGATGATCTGATCGCCGATGCCCAGGGTGGCCGGCGCGGCTGCGGCGTTCGCGCCCTGGCCAAGCCACTGGACGATCGAGGCCATGCGCCAGAGCAACCAGATGACGTGCAGGATGACGAAGCCAAGTGCCATGGCGAGCGGACTGCCGACCAGCAAGCCGAGCACCAGGCCGAAAAGGACAACGCCGGCGAGCCAGAGCAACTCACGGCGAAAGACCGGGTCGATCGATTTCACGGCAATGCGTTCTCCCGGCGAGGCAGTACGTTCATGCGTCGAATGATACCTATCCGGAGCCGCCGTGACTGATCACTGCGCTGATCCGAATGCCTACCCGGTACCAAATCGGTAGCCTGCACCGCGCACGGTCTCGAGCAATCCGGCTGCCGCGTGAGGTTTCAGGCTCTTGCGCAGCCGGAGGACATGCACATCGACGGTTCGCTCTTCGATGAAGGTTCCCGGGCCCCATACGTGATCGAGCAGTTGCGCCCGGCTGTAGACCCGGTCGGGGTTCTGCATGAGGAAGGCGAGCAGCTTGAACTCCGTATGCCCGAGCGGAATTTCCACGGCGTCGACGGTTACCCGATGTGCTGCCAGATCGAGCGTCAACGGGCCGCGTTCCAGCTTTTCGAAAGCGGAGAAATCACGGCTCCGTCTGAGCAGCGCCCGGATACGAGAACCGAGCTCGCGTGGCGAAAACGGTTTTGTGACGTAGTCGTCAGCCCCTGCATCCAGCCCGGCCGTGATGTCGTGTTCGTCGGTTCTTGCCGTCAGCATGATGACCGGCAGCGATGACGTGATTTCATTCTTGCGCAGCGCGCGCACGAATTCGAGCCCGCTGCCGCCCGGGAGCATCCAGTCGACCAGCGCCAGGTCGATCGAATGATCGGCAAGCAAGGCGCGAGCGGCCGCGACGGAGCCGGCCGCGTGGACGGTGTGGCCATCACGCTCCATCGCATAGCGGAGCATGTCGCGTATCGAGGACTCGTCCTCGACCACCAGAATCTGTGCAGGCACTTCAGGCGTGTTCGGCGGCATCGGGCCTGTACAGGATAACGGCAGGGAACGATGTCGACCAGCATGAAGCGGGCATGTGACAGGTCTGTGACGCGGGCTTGCGGCTGGCAGGCGTTGCAGGGACAATGCGACGCTCAATGGTGTTCCGTATCGGTCCTCTCGCAACGAGAAGCTGTGAACCCCGTCAGGCCCGGAAGGGAGCAGCGGCAGCAGCGGATTCGAGTGCCGGGATGTGGCTGGTACGGGATGCCACCTAACAGGGGATGTTGCCCACAGGCCCGTCAGCATCAAGCCTGAGGCGACGCCCGATCGCCCACTGAGTCTCCAGTCGCCCGTTGAGCTACAAGGTACTTGCGCGGAAGTGGCGCCCGCAGCACTTCCGGGACATGCTTGGTCAAGAGGCGGTACTGCGTGCGCTGGTCAACGCACTCGATACCGACAGGCTCCACCACGCCTACCTCTTCACCGGCATGCGCGGTGTAGGCAAGACCACCATCGCGCGAATCTTCGCGAAGTGCCTCAACTGTCTGGCCAATGGCGTCAGTTCGAATCCTTGCGGGGAGTGCTCGGCCTGCAAGGACATCGAAGCAGGGCGCTTCCTCGATCTCATCGAAGTTGATGCCGCGAGTCGAACCAAGGTCGATGAGACCCGCGAGCTTCTCGACAATGTGCCCTATGCGCCGGCAAGCGGTCGCTACAAGGTGTACCTCATCGATGAAGTCCACATGTTCTCGACGCACAGCTTCAACGCGCTGCTGAAGACACTCGAAGAACCGCCCGAACACGTCAAGTTCCTGCTGGCGACCACCGATCCGCAGAAAGTACCGCTGACCGTGCTGTCCCGGTGTCTGCAGTTCAATCTGAGACGGATGCCCATGAAGGGGCTGGCGGACTATCTCGGCACGATCCTCGACGCCGAGGAGATAGCGTACGAACGCCCGGCGCTCGAACTGGTTGCCGCGGCCGCCGAGGGAAGCGTGCGCGATGCGCTCAGCCTCGTGGAACAGGCTACAGCCTTCGGCGAAGGCCGTGTCCGCGAAGCCGAGGTGTCGTCCATGCTCGGGCGTGTATCGATCGTGCGCCTCCTGGACCTGTTGGCAGCACTCGGCGAAGGCGATGTCGCCACCTTGTTCTCGACGGTTGCCGACTTGTCGGAATATGCCCCCGATTTCGATCAGCTGCTGGGCGAGCTGATTTCGTTGATTCACCGGATTGCCATGTGCCAGAGCGTTCCGGGCAGCGAGTCCGACGAGACCAGCGGGCACGAACGCGTCGTGACACTTGCCACGACGCTCGCGGCAGATGAATTACAGCTCTGGTATCAGATCGGATTGCATGCGCGTCGCGACATGCCGTTCGCTCCCGATCCGCGAGAAGCGTTCGAGATGGCGCTGTTGCGGATGCGCACGTTCTCGCCCGGTCGCCCTGAACCGTCAGGCGAACAGACGCGCCAGATGAAGGTGGACGGGGACGATGCCGCGCCGAATGTCGCCTCGGCTGCAGCGGCTGCAGCGGCAGCCGCTGCCGCTGTAGTAAAGGGTCAGGGTCAGGTTCGACTGGAGACACCTGAGACGGCGGTCGAGACAGATGCCGAGTCGGTGGTCCCTAGAGGAGATCCGCGTGTGGCGGTCATGGAGGCGCTGCAAAGCAGCCCGGTCGATTCCGTGAATGGCCCTGTCGAGAATGGCCCTGTACAGACCGCAGCTGCATCTCCTGTCGCTGTCTCGGCCGCCAGTAGTGCACCAACCGCCGCGTCTCCGGAAACAACGGCCGCCGCTTCACTCGGCGCGACAACTGAACTCTCGGTCGATGATTGGCCTCAGGTCATCGAGGCGATGGGCCTGGCGGGCATGCCACGTCAGCTGGCGAGCCACTGTATTCCTCTTTCGTTCGAGAATGGCAAGGCCACTCTGCAGCTGGAGGCGGGCTCGGAACACATGAATTCACCGCGATTCGTCGAGCGATTGCAATCCGGAATGAGCGCCTGGAGCGGTCAGTCGGTTACGCTCGAGATCCAGCTGGTGAACCAGACGCTCGAAACGCCTGCCAGGCGCGACGCGATGCGCGAGCAGGAAACGGCCGACGCGGCACGTCGATCAATAGATGACGACCCGATAGTCAAGGCCCTAGTCGAGGGATTGGAAGGCAAGCTTGACCCTTCGAGCGTCCGACCGGTTGGAAAGAACGCGTAGGTTGAACACGTAGAACGAACACTTAGACTGCGACAGGAGAGACGAGATGAAAGGCGGCATCGGTAATCTGATGAAGCAGGCGCAGAAGATGCAGGAGGACATGCAGCGCGCCCAGGACGAAATTGCAAGCATGGAGATCGAAGGTGAGAGCGGTGGTGGTCTCGTCAAGATCACCATGAACGGCGCACACGAAGCGCGCCAGGTCAGGATCGACGATTCGCTGGTCGGTGACGACAAGGACATGCTCGAAGATCTCGTGGCTGCGGCCATCAATGATGCTTCCCAGAAGCTGGCGGCGGCATCGCGTGACAAGCTTGGTGCCATGACCAGCGGCATGGAGCTGCCACCGGGCATGAAGCTGCCTTTCTAGATGAAGAGCGATCTACTTGACGAGTTGATCGACGCCCTGCGCTGTCTGCCGGGTGTCGGTCCGAAGTCGGCGCAACGGATGGCGCTGCATTTGCTGCAGCGCGATCGAAGCGGTGGCCGGCGACTCGGCGAGGCGCTTGGCGGTGCGATGGAGCGGGTCGGTAGCTGCCGCCAGTGCCGGATTTTCACCGAAGGCGAGCTCTGTCGTTGGTGCAGCGACCCGGCGCGTGATGCGTCGAAGGTCTGCATCGTCGAGAATCCGGCCGATGTCCTCGCCATCGAGCGTGCCACCGACTACGAAGGCCAGTTCTTTCTGCTCCTCGGCAATCTGTCGCCGCTCGATGGGGTAGGACCGAAGGATCTTGGCCTGGATCGACTGCAGGAAAGAGTGGAGAGCGGCGATGTGCAGGAAGTCACCCTCGCCACCAGCCCGACCATCGAAGGGCAGGCGACGGCGAGCTATATCACCGACCTGCTCGTCACCAGAGGCGTCACTGTACTGCAGATCGCACGCGGCATGCCGGTGGGTAGCGAACTCGAGTTCGTGGACGGTGGCACCTTGTCGGTGGCCTTTGCTCATCGCACCGCGGTGAATTGAGTCGGGCGTCTAGTAGCCTTCCACCGTGATATCTCCGACGAGTCTCGCTGCCTCAGGATATGGGTAGACGTCGGCCCGCCGCGCGCCGCCAATCTGTGCCTGCTGCTCCTTCCAGTAGGCCGCGTCGAGGAGATCGGCGTGCCAGGTTTTGAAAATCTGCTTGTCCTCCTTGTCGGCAAAGAAGTACGCCGCGAAGGTCTCGGGGAAGACGTCTTCACTCTGCACCGAGTACCAGGGTTCCGCCGACACGTCGTCCATCCAGTCAGGCACGGGCGGTACCCGTCGAAAGCGACATTCCGACAGATAGCAGATCTCGTCATAGTCGTAGAAGACGACGCGACCGTGACGGGTGACGCCGAAGTTCTTCAGCATCATGTCTCCGGGAAAGATGTCGGCCCCGGCAAGATCCCTGATGGCCTGCCCGTAGTCGCGGATGATGCGCCTGCGCTCCTCGCCTGTTGCGGTAGCCAGATAGGTGTTCAGAGGCCACATGCGGCGTTCGATGTAGACATGCCGGATGATGAGTTTGTCGTCCTGACGCTCGATGCTCATCGCCGCATCGCGTTCGAGTGCCGCCAGCAGATCGGGCTCGATACGGTCGAGCGGTATGGCCACGTTGGAGAATTCGAGGGTATCGGCAAGGCGGCCGACCCGATCGTGATTCTTGACGAGTCGATACTTCTGCCGCACTTCCTCTCGGGAAGCCGATTTTGGTGGATCGAAGCGATCACGGATGATCTTGAACACGAACGGGAATGAGGGCAGCGTGAAGACCAGCATGACCATGCCGCGGATGCCGTCGGCGATGCGGAAATCGTCGCTCGAGAACTGCAGATGATGATGCAGCTCGCGATAGAAGATCGTCTTCGCGTGCTTCTGCAGACCGAGCAGCGAATACAGTTCGCTCTTCGGGTTGTACGGCATGAGCTCGTGCAGGAAGGCAACGCAGGCGGCCGGTACTTCGGTATCCACCATGAAGTAGGCGCGCGAGAAGCTGAACAGCATCGCTATGTCCCGCTCTTCGGTCAGTAGCGCATCGATGGCAAGCAGACCGTCGTCCGTGCGTACCAGCGAGATGACGAACGGCAAACGAAGTTCACCGTCGATCACGCGGGCGACGATGTAGGCGCCCTTGTTGCGATAGAACAGTGGGGTCAATACCTGCAGCTGGTGGTTCGGGTTGCTCGCCCGGATCGAGACCTCGTCGAGTGCGCCTTGCAGTGCGCCTTGTAGTGCACGCAAGTCGACCCGCAGGGAACGCCAGGGCAGATCGATGCGCTGATTGGTGATGATGTCGAGGAGCGCACGTCGTAGCCCCGTCCTCGACGGGTAGTGACTGCGCAAGGTGGGCGTATTGCCGTCGAGGTAGTCGGTAGCCACCGCCGGGCGCCAGAAGATGTGCTCGTTGTTGTAATAGCGCCGGTCGAGCACCTTGCAGGCGACCGAGTTGAAGAAGGTCTCGGCGCATTCCGGCTGCAGGTGCTGATGCAGCAGCGCCACGTAGGCTGTCTTGATGTTGGGCCAGGGCGCACTCGAAGCTTCGACACCCGGGTGCTGCTCGTGCAGTTCACGCACCGTCTCCTTGACGCGCGTGTCATAGAAGTCGATTCGTTCGCGGCTGGCATCGTCGACCGCTACCCAGTCAGCACTCTCGAAGCGCGCCCGCGCGCCCGCGCTGATGCCTCGGAACAGACGGTAGTGCCGATCGAACCCGGCGAGAATCGTTCGGGCGACCGTGGCCGGATCATCGATCACGGTTCCTGTATCAGGTCACGGCGCCGCATAGGTCTCCTCTCTTGTCAGCCCTTTGCGGGCGCCGACATGCGCGGCTTGCGCCGGCAGGCTCAGCTTGCCTCGATCTTGGCGATCAGGGCGTCGGCAAAGCCGCTGCAGGAAACCTCTTTGGCACCATCCATCAGGCGTGCGAAGTCATAAGTGACGGTGCCGTCGGCGATGACGCGGGCGTAGTTGCCGTTGATAAGATCTGCCGCTTCGCGCCAGCCGATATGCTCGAGCATCATGACGCCGGAGAGCAACAAGGAGGAAGGATTGACCTTGTCCTGATCGGTGTATTTCGGTGCGGTACCATGCGTTGCCTCGAACACCGCATAGTCGTCGGAGATGTTCGCCCCCGGCGCGATGCCGATGCCACCGACCTCGGCCGCAGCAGCATCGGAAAGGTAGTCACCGTTCAGATTGAGGGTCGCGATCACATCGAATTCAGCGGGACGGAGTTGCAGTAGCTGGAACATGATGTCGGCGATGCGATCGAGAATGACGACCTTGCCCGCGGGTGCCTTGCCGTCGTGTTTCTCCCAGACTTCGTCTTCGGTGATGACCTGATCACCGAACTCCTTTGCAGCTTCGTAGCCCCAGTTGCGGAAGGCACCTTCGGTGAACTTCATGATGTTGCCCTTGTGAACCAGGACGACATTGCGACGACCGTTGTCGATCGCGTACTGGATAGCCTTGCGAACGAGACGCTTCGAGCCGAACGGGCTGACCGGCTTGACGCCGAGACCCGCATCCTCGAAGAAATCGACGTTCATCTCCTCCCGCAGGAACTTCGCGAGCTTCCTGTTTTCCGGTGTGCCGCTGGCGAATTCGATACCGCTGTAGACGTCTTCGGTGTTCTCTCGAAAGATGACGACGTCCACTTCTTCCGGGCGCTTCATCGGCGAGGGCACGCCATCGTAGTAACGCACCGGGCGCACGCAGGCATACAGGTCGAGTTCCTGCCGGAGAGAGACGTTCAGGGAGCGGAAGCCACCACCGATCGGCGTGGTCAGCGGCCCTTTGATGGCCACGCGAAGCTCCTTGATGGCATCGAGGGTTTCCTTCGGAAAGTAGTCACCGTCGTAGATGCCGGCGGCCTTTTCACCCAGATAGAGTTCGCACCAGGCAATACGGCGCTTGCCACCATAAGCCTTGGCAACGGCGGCATTCCAGACACGCATCGATGCCCGCGTGATATCGCCGCCGATACCGTCGCCCTGGATATAGCCGAGCACGGGTGTATCGGTTACGGTCAGCTTGCTCTCGGTGTCGAGGGTGATGACGTCGCCGTCGGCGGGAATCTCGATGTGCTTGTAAGCCATTTCGAATGCACGGTTGGTGTCGATGTCAGCCCACTAGTCTAGCGTAAGCACTGGCTATCCTTCCCGGCAATGCTTCAAATGGTGAAGACATGCTTGCGGTAGTAAGCCAGCTCACCGATCGACTCACGAATATCGTCCAGTGCAAGGTGTGCACCTTGTTTCCTGAAGCCATCGAGGAGCGCGGGTTGCCAGCGTCGTACCAGTTCCTTGACGCTGCTGACGTCGATATTGCGGTAGTGGAACCAGGCTTCGAGCAGTGGCATGTGGCGCACCATGAAGCGACGATCCTGACAGATGCTGTTGCCGCACATCGGCGAGGTCTCGGCCGGAACCCACTGCTCGAGGAAGGCCAGGGTTTCGAGGCTCGCGGATTCGAGCGTCGCCTCGCTCTCGCGCACGCGCGCCACCAGGCCCGAGCCCGTATGGTGGCTGGTGTTCCATTCATCCATGGCGGCGAGGCGTGCTTCATCGGTGTGGATGGCGATGACCGGTCCCTCGGCCAGGGTGACCAGGTTCGGGTCGGTCACGATGGTGGCAATCTCGATGACCGTATCGGACTCGGGTTTGAGCCCGGTCATCTCGAGATCGACCCAGACAAGATTTGCAGCACTGACAGGCATGAGGTGCGGATTCGGAGGGCAGGGAGGGGTTTCTGGGTATCATTCAAGCACACCAGCCGGACCCTCGCCGTGCCAGTCGCCCATCTCTTCTCTCTTTACCCGTAGCCACTGTGAAAATCATGTCATTTGGATGACTCTGCTGCAACCGTGACACAAGCAGACGTGCCAGATCGGGAGGCGGCGCGCGTCATCGCGAATTTCGGCGCAACGATTGCCTTTCGCTGGGCCGATGATGAGGACGATTCCGGTGTGGTCGAACAGGCCGTGCCGCTGCGACAACTGCCTCTGCTTGTCGCTGGCGACCGGGTGCGTTGTGCTGCCGAGCCGGGTGGTGCCTATCGGGTCACCGCGCTCGACGCGCGCAGCAGCGTGCTGGCGAGAGCCGATCATCGCGGTCGAGCAAAACCGCTCGCGGCCAACCTGAGCCATCTGGCGATCGTCTCGGCAGCGCCACCGGGGATCGATACGCGACTTGTCGACGAGTTCTGTGTGGGTGCCTGGCTGGCGGGGATCGACGCGTTGATCGTGATCAACAAGGCCGATCTTCTCGATGCCGGTGAGCACGCTCGAGCCGAAGGGCTGCTCGAGACCTACCGGCAGATCGGGCATCCGGCGGTCATGATCGATGCGAAGAGCGATGCCGGGCTCGAGCCTATGAAACGGGAACTCGACGGCAGGAGCATCGCCCTGGTCGGTGCCAGTGGCGTGGGCAAGTCATCCATCGTCAAGCGGCTGCTTCCGGATCTCGACGTGCGCATCGGTGCCGTTTCCGACGCGACCGGCCTTGGTGCACACACGACGAGCGTCACCTTCTGCTATGCCTTGCCGGGTGGCGGTACGGTTATCGATTCGCCGGGCGTCCGTCGCTATGCTGTCGCGCATCTCGAGGCGGTGGATGTTCGGGCCGGGTTCCGGGAAATGGCGCGATTGGCCGAGCAGTGTCGATTCGGCAACTGCTCGCATGTGGTCGAACCCGCTTGTGCCGTACGCGACGCCGTCGCATCGGGCGAGATCGCGAGCTGGCGCTATGACAACTATCGAGCACTGGCCGGAGTTTGAGGAGGCGCCAGATCAGCTTTCCTTGGGCAGATCCGGGCGGTTGCCCCACATCGACCAGGCGCCGTCCAGCGCGCGCACGCTGGCGTAGCCGAGGTGTTTCAGAGCGACGTAAGTCACGGCCGACCGTTGGTGTGTCTGGCAATAGACAACGGCCCGGCGATCGGGCGTTGCATCGACCGCGCCGAGGAGTGCGCGCAGCTCGGCGTCATCCAGCAGCCGACCATCGGTGCCAAACAGGCGTGTCCATTCCAGGTGTACCGCGCCGGGAACATGGCCGCCCATGGCGGCGCGGACATCGGTCCCCGCATATTCGGCCGCACTGCGAACGTCGATGATGGCCAGATCCGGCGCGTCGAGTTCGCCAAGCAAGGCATCCGCGCTGACGGTGGGGCCGTCGCCCGCTCGCTCGAGCGATACCAGTTCGTTTGCCGCCGAGTCGGTAGTGGCCGTGCCTGGCTCAGCGGATTCGACGGGCAAGCCGGATGATTGCCAGCTCCTGAAGCCGCCGTTCAACCAGCTGCAATGTGTGAACCCGTAGGCATTCAGCACCCAGACAAGACGTGCGGCTTCGGTCGCGGCCCCGGCATCGCAGGCAACAATATGTGTATCGGCTGTCATGCCGATTGCCGCGACGATCTCGCGGACTCGTTCGACTGTCGGCAAGAGGCCACCGACGGGGGGGGCAGGTCGATTGAGCCAGCTGGCATCGAGATGCACGGCGCCGGGCGCGCGAGCCTGTAACCAGGCGTCGCGGGGGCGAAGATCGACGATGCGCACAGGGCTGTCGGCGAGCGCCATGCCCGCGGTTGCCTCAGCGACGGCTCTGGCTTCGACCACCAGCGGGAGCAAGGGTGACTGTGTCAAGTGAGCCTTCCGGGTGAGAGTTTGCTTTGGAAACCGGCGTCGATTCCGGGTGAACTATACCGAGCCTTGTGGTCAGAGAGGCGTGGCCGGCAAACGCCGGGATCCGGAAATAGAGCTGCTATGATCGCCGTCACCGAAAAACCACCTCTCAAGACCGCTCACCATGCCACTTCCGCGCGCGTCGTACGAAGCGCGACACGAACGGCCAGCAGCGTTGTGGGAACGGCGCGAGGCGGCGCACGCGGGGCCGCGTATCCAGGGGCCGGGCATGTCGTCGAGTCGAAGCCCTTGAGCGACAAGGAAATCGACCTGGCGCTCGTGCAGCGGGTTCAGCGTGGCGACAAGAGCGCCTTCGACCTTCTGGTATTGAAGTACCAGCACAAGATCGGGCACCTCGTCGCGCGCTACGTGAAGGACGCCTCCGAGTCGCAGGACGTGACGCAGGAAGCGTTCATCAAGGCCTACCGCGGGCTGAAGAACTTTCGTGGCGACAGTGCCTTCTACACCTGGCTGTATCGCATCGCGATCAACACGGCCAAGAACCACCTGGTGACGATGAGTCGCAAGATCTCCGACACCGGAATCGATGCGGCCGATGCCGAGCAGTTCGAGAGCGGCACCCTGCTCCGTGACAACGCGACGCCCGAGCGCGAGATGATGACCGACGAGATTGCCCGGGTCGTCAGGGAGTCCATCGCCGCACTCCCGGAAGACCTTCGCACCGCGATCACCTTGCGGGAATTCGAAGGCATGTCATACGAGGAGATCGCCCAGGCCATGGAATGTCCCATCGGCACGGTGCGTTCACGCATTTTTCGGGCGCGCGAGGCGATCGATACCAACCTCGAGCCTTTGCTTGACGAGAAACGCAGGTAGCACAGGGCATGGCTAACGATAATTCGGATTCGACGATGGGTGGTGGTGAAGACGGTTGTTGCGACAGGGAACGCCTGTCGCAACTGATGGACGGCGAGTGGGTGGGTATCGATCTTGGTCGTTCCGTCGTCGGCGTTTGCGGTGACAAGGTGCTACGCGACAAGTGGACGCGGTACCACCTGGTTCGCGACGCCATGCGACACGAGCCCGTCGACGCCACGAACGAACTGGCGGCAAGAATCTGTGCCGCTGTCGCGATGGAAAATGCTTACACCAATGTCACGACCCTGGCAGGCTCCGGCTTGGCAGGCAACGGTTCGGCAGATTCGGACAAGGATGCCGCTGAACCTTCGAGTGCTGTCCAATCGAGCGCTGTCCAGACCGGCGCTGACCAGAACGGCGCTGACCAGATGGGCGTTGACCAGATGGGCGATGACCTGACGGATGTTGCGACAAGGTCTGCCTCGGGCCGCCCGATACGCACATTCGCTGCGGGTTTCGGTCTGGCAGCGAGTGTTGCGCTGGTCACGGTGGTCGGTCTCGACGCATGGCAGGACGCTAGCGACAATGAATATCTCACGGCACGGATCGCAGGAGAGCGGGTCGGCGATGACGCGGCCCTGCCGACTACCCCGGTGTTCGGGCAGCAGGTCGCTGGTGCGCCGCTGCCTGTCGTGCAATTCGTGTCCAATTCGGGGGCTTACTGGACGGCGCCGGAGTCGGCTGAACGTCGCACGGCTTCGGAAGATCGCCTCAACATGTTCCTGTCGCAACACATCGAGAATTCGCCGACGGCGGAGCGCCAGGGCATGCTGCCTTATTCCCGGCTTGTCGGTTACGACGAGCGCGGTCTGCAACGCTGACGTACGAAAGCCCTGATTCGATGATGCACCGTCCTGCTTCCGCAACCTGCGCATCGCGCCTCGCGACGGGCGTTTCCCCGACGTCCGTGACTGCCCTGGCAGCCTGGTTGCCGTGGCTCGCGAAACCGGCCTTGCGCGGGGCCGCTTGTGCTTCCCGGCTGGCGATGCCGCTCGCGCTGGCGCTGATCGTCAGCCCGGTCAAGAGCGCGACGGAACTTACCGATGAGCAAGCGTCTGCCGAGGCCAGCACAGAGGCTGCGCTTGCTGACCCGGCGGCTCTCATCTCGTCGATGTCGACGGCACTTCGGGAGTTGAACTATGAAGGTACTTTCGTGCACATCCAGGGCATGAGCGTCAGTACCATGCACATCTTGCATGCCAATGACGGCGCGGGCGAGCTCGAGCGCATGCGCTCGCTGGATGGTGAGGCGCGCGAGATCATCCGCGATCATTCACTGGTGACCTGCATCTGGCCGGGCACTCAGTCCGTCGTCGTCAGCAAGTCGAAACCGCGCCGGCTCCTGCCGGAGGTCGACGGCTCACTCGCCGACAACGTGAGTTACCTGTTGCAACTGGATGGCATGGATCGAGTGGCTGGCCGGGAGACGCGTGTGGTCAGCGTGGTGCCGCGCGATGCCTTCCGCTATGGGTACCGGTTCTGGATAGACGATGAAACCCGGATGTTGTTGCGCTCGATGATGCTCAACGGGGAGAAGTCCGTCGAGCAAGTGCTGTTCACGACCATCGCTTACCCCGAACACATCGATCGTGCACGATTCGATGTCAGTGAAGACGATGAGCGCATCACCTGGATCGAGCCCCAGGTGAAGACTGCCGTTGCGGCTTTTCTTCCGTCGCGGGATGCAAGCGGCGCAAGCGGCGCAAGCAATGGCTCGGCGGCCGATGGCACCACGGCCATTGCCGGCGTCTCGGATATCCAGCTTGTCGACCCGGACGACGAAGCATATTCGCATTTCAAGAATGGCGTTGCCGGCGGCGAGACCGGTGAACGGGTGCTGCTGACGTCTTTGCCCGAGGGCTATCGCAAACTCTCCGAATCGTACGAGAGCATGCCGGGTCAACAGGCGCCGGTCAGTCATGTGATGGTGTCCGACGGCATGGCCTCGGTATCTGTCTATGTCGAGCATGCGGGAGTGGCTGAGCAGGATACGAGCCTCACGGGCCTGTCGAGCATGGGCGCGATGAACGCTTTCGGACTCAGCCTTGAAGAGGCCTTCGTGACCGTTGTCGGCGAGGTGCCCGCCGATACCGTGGTGAGCATTGCCGAGGCGGTGCGGTTGGCCGAGTGAGACGCCGCGGACGCATCGTCTCCTTCTGTGACGTCAAAACCGCACCTGCGGCGGGGCTGTCGCGACGTGTCGTCGTCGAGCTCGATGCGCCACCAGCGTGCCTGAAGTGTGCTCGTGGCCGAGGTTGTGGTGCCGCCTTGTTTGCACCGACAACGCGACCTGTCCATCTCGAGTGTCAGTGGTCATCGCTCGCTCCTCCGCCGACGGGAACTCCGGTGGATGTCGAAATCGCTGATCCCGGGTCCGGCTGGTTGCGCCCTGTCGTCCTTGCCTATGGCTTGCCAACGCTCGGCTTGCTCGTCGGCGCTTGTTTTCCCGAGCCATGGACGCCGCTGACAGCCCTCCTCGGGCTCGGCGGCGGAATCCTTGCATGGCGAGTGAGATTCGCTCGGGAATGCGCCAGCGACACATCCCTGGCTACGATTGACCCTTCGCCCAATGGTTCGGGCTCGTCTGGAGAGACGCGATGAGACATCGATCTGCCGCCTTGCCCTTGTCAGGAATCATCGCGCTGCTGCTCGTCATGGCAATGGCGCCGCCAGCCTTTGCCCTCGATGGCTTGCCGGACTTCACCACGCTGGTCAAGCGCAACCACATGGCAGTGGTCAACATCAGCACGCGACAGAGCGATGAGGGGGTCGACGCGAATGACGACGCGGACACCGATGGGGACGGTGCCGACATCCCCGATCTTGAAGACGAGGACATCGACGATCTGATCAAGCGCTACCAGGATGAACAGCGCCCGCGCGGCAGTCCGCGTGACAATGCCCTGGGTTCGGGTTTCATCATCTCGAGCGATGGCTATGTGCTGACCAACAACCACGTCGTTGCGGACGCCGATGAAGTCATCGTACGTCTGCATGATCGTCGGCAACTGACAGCGATCGTGGTTGGCACCGATCCTCGTTCGGATATCGCGGTGCTCAAGATCGAAGGCGCTGATCTGCCCGTCGTCACCATCGGTAACAGTGACGATCTCGAAGTGGGCGAGTGGGTGCTGGCCATCGGTTCGCCATTCGGCTTCGACTTCTCGGTCACGGCGGGGATCGTCAGTGCGACCGGGCGGGCCTTGCCGAATGAAAGCTATGTGCCGTTCATTCAGACCGACGTTGCCATCAATCCGGGAAATTCCGGTGGACCACTTTTCAATCTCGAGGGCGATGTCGTCGGCATCAACAGTCAGATCTACTCGCGTACCGGCAGCTTCATGGGATTGTCTTTCGCGATTCCCATCGAGATGGCGATGGATGTCACCGGACAGATTCGTGCCAACGGTCGTGTCACCCGCGGTTGGCTCGGCGTGATCATTCAGGAGGTGACCATGGAACTGGCCGAGACCTTCGGCATGCGTGTGGCGCACGGGGCCTTGGTCACTCGTGTCCTGCCGGACAGTCCGGCTGCCGCATCCGAACTGCAGGTCGGTGATGTCATCACGCATTTCGAAGGTGAACGCATAGAGCGTTCGTCCTCGTTGCCACCCCTGGTCGGGCGTGTCCCGGCCAACAACGATGCCGATGTGCGCGTCATGCGCAAGGGCAAGTCGGTATCGCTGATGGTCAACATCGGTGAACTGCCCTCCGACGAGAAGATCGCGGGCCAGGCGCGGAACCCGGGGAATCTGCAGGAGAACGTGCTTGGACTGACGGTCGAGACGCTGGACGACGAGACGCGCGAAGCACTGGGAGTCGACCGTGGCGGCGTGCGCGTTGATCGGGTCGAGGCGGACGGTCCGGCGGACGCGGCGGGCATCATCGACGGGGATGTGATCCTGATGGTCGACAACAAGTCGGTCGATACGGAGCGCGAGTTTCAGGAAGTGCTCGAGGAGCTCGTCGATCGCAAGTCCATCGCGGTGCTTGTGCAACGTGCCGATGGCCCCGAATTCCTGGCACTGCAGATCGACGAGCAGTGACGGGAGCAGTGACAGCACCCTGCCTGACGCTTTACTACCGTGAGGGTTGCCATCTCTGCGATGACATGACGACGCTCCTCGACGAGCTGTTCGCGCCGGGACAGTTTTCGTTGCTGCGTGTGGACATCGATGCAGATCCCGGCCTGCGAGCGCGCTATGACGTCGACGTTCCAGTTCTGGCGGTTGGCGAAACCGAGCTTTGTCGTCACTTTCTCGATCCGGTCGCCGTGAAGGCGTGGCTGGCAAGCTACAATGGCGGGTTGACCCGTTAACTGCCCACGCATGCAGCAGAACATTCGCAATTTCTCGATCATCGCGCACATCGACCACGGCAAGTCGACGCTGGCCGATCGATTCATCCAGGTCTGCGGTGGGCTGAGCGATCGGGAGATGTCGGCGCAGGTGCTCGACTCGATGGATATCGAGCAGGA